>Ga0209952_1000137_pt1 | contig 265045 bp, 254 predicted proteins | sample ThiBiot_750_biof_2_FD_183951 | JGI IMG/M metagenome (GOLD analysis project Ga0209952, IMG submission 183951) | Wastewater bioreactor microbial communities from Cape Town, South Africa - Thiocy_cont_750_biof (SPAdes) | ecosystem: Engineered > Bioreactor > Thiocyanate-remediating >... | reverse complement strand
AGCCCTTTCATTGAGAACAACCGCGCATAGTCGTTCAATTGCTCAAGCGAGCGCACGCGGGTCACACCGTAGCGGTCGAACGCCGCCTGATACCCGGCATCGTCGGATGACAGTTGACCGGTGTGGGATGACGCCGCGTCCTGACCAGCCGCTGACGTTCCCACCTTGATCAGCACAAGGGGCTTGCCCGCGTCCTGCATCCTTTTGGCCGCGCGACAAAATCCCGCTCCGTCCCGCAGGCCTTCGACGTAGCCGAGAACGACGTCGGTCTCGTCATCGCCAGCGAGATAGTCCAGGCAGTCGGAAAAGTTGAGGTCGGCTTCGTTGCCGGTTGTTATGACGTGAGAAAAGGACGTGCCGCTCAACGCGGCGTCGGCCCAGATATTGGTGGCGATCCCCCCGCTTTGGCTTAGCAGCGCGGTTCTGCCGGCGGGCTGGGTCGGCAGCGTCATGAAGGCGTTGGCGAACGTCAATGACCTGCGCTTGCTGAACGAAATCTGCCCGACGCAATTAGGGCCCAGAATTGCGATCTTGTTCTCGCGGGCGTAGCACGACAGCCATTCCTGCAGCTTGCGGCCTTCTTCTCCAGTCTCGATAAACCCGGCCGTGAAAATCACGGCCCCCTTGAGACCCTTCCTCTTCAGTTCGGGAAGCACGGTAACAAGCCGGTCCGCCGCCACGCAGAGAATTGCAACGTCAATATTACCGGGAACGTCGCCGGGCGCGGCGAAGCAGGGCACGCCTTGAACCGAGCCGTATTTCGGATTGATGCCGTAGATCTTGCCGGAATAGCCGTATTTTTTTAGCAGATGGATCGGCGCACCACCAATTCGGGTTGGATCGTCCGACGCACCGACAACCGCGATGGTCTCAAACGAGAATAGCGACTCCGGGCTTTTGGGTTCCCTGACATCGATCGACGAAGAAATCATTTCAAACCTGCCAGATGAAAGTTCGGATCGTGCCCAAGACACTTGCTATCGCAGCAAGCCGGCATTGCGCCGAAAGACTTCTTCGGCGCCGGCCGCCATATCGTGCACGATGCTCGCCGCCGGCCGCGCGCCGCGCAACATCCCGGCGATCTGGCCACATGGGTTGCTGACCACATCGAGGCGACCGGCCCTGCGTGCGACATCGAGGAAATCTTCCATCAAGACTTTCTGATGCGGCATCGGCAGCGGCTCGACCGGCGCGTTCGCCCAGACCTTGTGAACCGAATTGCTGAAAGTGCGTGATGGCTTGCCCGTGAAAACCCTGCTCGAGACAAAATCCTCGGAACGCCCTTCGTCATTTTGTTGACGATGAACCGGATGCAGGTTGGCCTCGTCCGAAAAAAGGAACACCGTTCCACACCAGACCGCCTCAGCACCCAGCGACAGCGCAGCCGCCATGCCTCGTCCATCCGCAATACCGCCAGCCGCCACGACCGGTATCGAACCCGCTGCATCAACTACCTGGGGGATCAACGGGAAGGATGAAACGGTGCCGACATGACCACCGGCTTCCGAGCCCTGAGCGATGATCAGGTCGACACCCGCGGCGATCTGCTTGCGCGCGTTACCCACGCTTCCAGCGAGCCCCGCCATTTTCGTGCCGGATTGACGCGCCTTCTGCATCAGGCGACCAGGATCGCCAAGAGCAATCACGAACAGCGGAACGCGCTCCTCGAAGACGACATCGGATTGTGCCGCGGTCATCTCTTCGGTGAGGCTGTATTTGAGGTCAATGGTATCGGCCGGCAATCCTTCCTTCTTGAACAGTTCCTGTACCAGCTCCCAATGAGCCGGATAGTTTTTCCTGATATCGGCGCGAATTTCTTCGCGCGTCCCGGAGCGGGCGGACAGCTTTGCCGGAATGATCAGGTCTACTCCGAAGGGCTTGTCGGTTAGCTGACGTATCTTCCGGATTGCCGCGCGCAATTCATCCGGCGGCAGACCGGTTGCCCCCAGGCAACCGATGCCGCCGGCGTTCGATACCGCCGCCACGAGTTCGGGCGTGGTGACGACGCCTTTGTAAATTCCCATTCCGGCCTGCATGATTGGAACCTGAATTCCAAGCAGATCGCATACACGCGTATGTATCATGACGACTCCGAACTCCGCGAATGCTCGACGAATTAGTGATCGGGAAGAGCTAAGGCTTCCACGCCTTGGCCTTGGCGATGACATCCGCCTTGTCGAATTTGTTGAACTCCGGCACGAATCGATTGGTGTAGACGCTGTCGGGGTTCTCGATCTTCTTGTCGATCACGCCGCCTTCCATGGCGAAGTTGATCCATGCCGTGATCGATTCGGGTTCGTAGTAACCCCAGCCCTGCCCCGGCTTATCCGAAGGCAGCAGGATCTCCATTCGTTTGGTCAGGATGGCGACGTCATTGGCAAGTTGTTCGCTCTCTGCCATGCCGGGAATCCGCGAAGCGGGGAATTCCTGCCAGAGCATCCGGACGCATGCTTCCGGATTCTCCTTTGCGAATAAGGTTGCCTTCGCTACCGCACGGCCGAAACCGGCAATCATCGCCGGGTTCTGTTCGATCGTTTCCGGCTTGACCAGGAACTGTGTCGAGAACAGCTTGTCCTGCCCTTCGCCATACAGGTAACGGAGCTTTGCTCCCATAACTTCCATTTGCGCATAGAGAGAATCGAACAGCACCAATGCATCGACATGCTTGCTGCGAAGCGCCTGGAATGCCTGCCCTCCAACGCCGACCGACAGATACGATACGTCAGTCGCCGGGTTGAGGCCAATCTTGGACAATAAGCCGTTCGTCAGCAGAATGTTGCCGCTGGCCAGGCTTTGCGCGCCGATCTTCTTGCCACGCAGGTCAGCAAGCGTCTTGATCGGACTGTCTGCGGGAACGGCGACACTCCCCGTCGGATGGCGGATATAGTTGTAGACGAGGACCAGCCGATCGCCCTGGGAGTTGCTCTTGAACAGCGGTTCGGGCGTCGCGGCGCCAATGTCGATGCGACCCGACAACACCGTTTGAACAACGGACGTGCTGCCCGCGATGTTGTTGATTTTGACCGAGAGTCCTTCTTCCGCGAAATAGCCCAGGCGCGTGGCTGCCGGGAACATGCAATAGCCCGAATTGATTGCCGCGACCGGCAATCCGAACCGAACCTCCTTGGTCTGCGCCGATGCCGCCGTGCAGCCGATCCCTGTACCAAGCACGACACTCGCCATAACCGCCAAGAGCTGAGAATGCCGGTTGCCTCCGTTGCCTCTGATCACGCGCTCCTCCTCTGGTTTAATCGCCTCTGGTTTTCCCTTTTCGGCGTCGAATGTGTACGATTGTACACAGAAATTTTTCAACAGACTTGGCCGTTTTGCCGCAGTTTTTTACCCTTCTTGAGATGGCGACCAACACACCAGCCGAAATGTCGATAGACTATGGCGGAATGTATACGAACGCGAGCCCGTCCCTAAACCTTTCCGGATACTAGCCGCGCCGCGGAGGCGCCCGCGATCTTTCCAAATACGCTGCCCGAAGTCAGACCCGTTCCACCAGGATAGTTGAAGTAGAACAAGCCGCCGACCAGTTCGCCGGCCGCAAAGAGACCGCGAATAGCGTCGCCTCCGGTATCAAGCACTTCGCACTGTGGACCGATGCGTAGCCCCCCAAATGTAAAGGTGATGCCACAAGTGACCGCGTAAGCCTCGAACGGCGCCTCATCGATCGGGTTTGCCCAATTGGTTTTGTCGATCGGCAAACCTTTCGTTCCGCGTCCGTCCTTGACGTTCGGATTGAATGGCGTGTCCCGCATCACGGCGGCATTGAACTGCCGGATCTCTTGCAGTGCTGCCACCCCATCGACCCCGTCCAGCTTTTCGACCAATTGTTCCAGGGTCGGCGCGGAAACCTTGGTCACGCGGCGAATACGATACTCGTCACGCAGCATCGACAGCGTCTTCTTGTCGAAGATCTGCCACGCGAACTGACCCGGCTGCTGGAGGATCACCCGACCATATTTTGCGTAGGTATAATTACGAAAATCCGCACCCTCGTCGAGGAAGCGACGACCCATTGCATTGATCATGATGCCGAGTGGATAGCTATGCTTCTGGAAAGCATCACCCACATCGAGATCGCCGAATTCCGGCGCATTACGCTCCCAGCCAACGGCATGACACCCGGACCAGTTACCGGCCGGACTCGCGCCAACCTCCAGGGCCATGCGGATTCCGTCGCCTGTGTTGTATCTGGACCCTCTAACCTTGGCGAGATCCCATCCGGGACCAAGATAGCGCGTGCGCCACTCGGCATTCGCCTCGAAACCACCGGAGGCAAGCACGACGGCTCTCGTTTCTATCGTCCGGGATTTTCCTTCGACTTTGGCAACGATCCCGGTCACCCCACCATCGTCAACAAGCAACGAAATCGCGCGCGCATCGTACCAGACGGCAATATCGTGACGACGCGCGGCTTCCGTCAAAGCATCCACCAGCCCGACACCGCCGCCCCACGCCTCAACGGTCAGACCGCCCCAGAATTTGAATTTTCCATCGATGTTATAGGCTTGCCGGCCATAGATGGGCGCGAACCGCACGCCCTTCTCCCGCATCCACATGACCGTATCGAAACTTTTACGAACCAGGGTTTCAGCCAGGTCTGGATCGGTACGATACTGGGTGACGCGCCCCATATCGTCCAGAAATTGCTCCTCGGTGTAGGTTCCGAAGTCGGTGCGTTCGACTTCCGCATCCGTGAGGTCCGGCATCAGGCGCCGGAGATCGTCGACGCCCCGATAGGCGATACGCATCGCGCCCGCGGTGAATCGGCTGTTGCCGCCGCGCAGATCGAAGGGCGCCGCCTCGAGAACGAGAACTTTCTTGCCGTGCTCCTGCGCGGCAAGCGCCGCACAAAATGCAGCATTCCCGCCACCGACTATGACAACATCCCAAGGACCGGTCATTTCCATCCTTCAGCTTTTTCTGTATACAGATGTATACGAACACCAAGAGAATGACAAGCGACTAATTGAGAATCGACACCGTAAGTCGTCTTATGTTTTTGACACCTGACGCTGCGGCATCCTGATAAGACATGACTTCAAATCGATTGGTGAGAAAAATGCGCCGTTCTAAAAGCAGGTCGGAAGAGCCGCCAAGCGCCGCCGGCTTATTGCAACCCGCCGACTTCAAGGATTTGCAGCTTGGAGGCGCTGTATACAAATCTGTCCGACAAGCCATAGCAACCGGGCGATTCAAGCCCGGCGACAGATTGCGGGAAGTGACCATCGCGAATCTTCTCAACGTCAGCCGGACTCCGGTTCGCGATGCCTTGAAGCGACTGGAATCGGAAGGATTGCTGACGAACGCGCCGGCGCGGGGACTTATTGTCACCGAACTGGATCGGCAAAACGTGTTGGAGCTCTACGCTTTGCGCGAAATCCTGGAAGGCTCCGCGGCCGCTTTGGCCGCGAACAGAGCATCCGAATCCGAAATCGTGGCGCTTTTCGAAATTCTCGAAGAAGAAGCCAATCATCTCGATGACGCGCCGAAGCTGGCCGAAATCAACCGTCATTTCCATTCGGCAATATATGCAGCGTCCCATAACCGATACCTCATCGCGGCGGCGAGCGGCTTGTCACGCTCATTGCATCTGCTGCCGGGAACAACGTTATCAGCACCGGGACGTGCGGCCAGTTCGCATGAGGAGCACATGGAAATTGTGAGCCACATCGAGCAGCGAAACCCCGCAACGGCCGAGCAAATTGCACGCCAACATATCCGCGAGGCCCGACGCCTGCGACTCCGCATGCTTTTCACTTACGGGAGTTGAGATTCCGATGGCCAACGACACGGTGCCCATGACGCAGATTCTTCAGAGCTACCTGGCACGATATCAGGCCTTGGACATATCGCCGTCCAAGGCAGCCGAACTCGTCAGGGAAAGCGTCAACCTCAACGACAGCGTGACCGCTGCCGCCAAACGGCTCTCCTTCGATCAGGATCCCCATTCATACCCGGCTTTGCTACGGCAACTGAACGATGAGCGCTGATCCGACAACACAAGAGCTGAGCGAGATCGCCGCGGCGATAGCCGACCGCCGGATTTCATCCGAGGACGTGGTGCGCGCATGTCTCGAGCGAATTGCTGCCTGGCAACCGTCGCGCAATTGCTTTCTCCGCATCGATGGAGAGCGGGCGCTCACGGTCGCCCGGCAACGCGACGCGGAAGTCGCCGCCGGACATATTCGCGGTCCCTTGCACGGTGTTCCGCTCGCGCACAAGGATATGTTTTATTCGGCCAACGAACTATCAACCGGCGGCTCACTGATACGAAAGCACTGGAAGAGCACGACCACCGCGACCGTGCTCACCAGGCTGAACGCTGCCGGCGCGATCACGCTCGGCGCGCTGAACATGTCTGAGTTCGCGGCCGGGCCGACCGGACACAACATTCATTTCGGACACTGCCGGAACGCCTTCTCTCCGGATCATATCGCGGGTGGTTCATCGAGCGGATCGGCAACCGCGGTCGCCGCACGCCTGGTGTACGGATCGCTGGGGTCAGACACCGGCGCATCCATCCGCGTGCCCGCCTCTGTCAACGGCGTCGTTGGCCTGAAGCCGACCTATGGGCTGGTCAGTCGCTACGGTGCGTTGCCGCGATCGTGGAGCCTCGATCACATCGGGCCGATTGCGCGCTCCCCTCGCGATTGCGCGATACTGCTTGGCGTCATTGCCGGCCACGACGACAATGACCCTACCTCGACGACATTCACATTGCCCGACTTCTGTGCAGGTCTTGATGCCCCGATCGCCGGGCTTCGAATCGGCACAGCCCAACTCGATCATCTCGTTCAGATCGAAGATGACGTCGCCGCCGCGTTCGCCAACGCGGTTGCAGCCTTTACGTCGCTCGGCGCAAAGCTATCGCCGGTATCGATGCCCCGATTGGATACCTTCTTCAATGTCGCAGAAACCATTATCAAATGCGAGGCCGCGAGCCTGCATCGCCAGTGGTTTCACGAACGCGAGCACGAATATTCAAAGCCTGTTCACAATCGTATCGCTGCCGGATTTGCGATTCCCGCGACACAATATATCGATGCCTTAAGGTTGCGTCCTATCCTGACGTCCGAATTCGTGAATCAGGCGTTCTCGCATATCGATGTTCTTGCGCTGCCGGTCATCCCGTTCTCGCCTCCAGCGATCGATGAAACGGATATCGATGAAAGAGGAGATGCCGTCATCGCGCTGGTCAGCAAAATGACCATGCTCACGAGGCCGTTCAACTTGCTCGGCCTGCCGGCGATCAGCATTCCCGCCGGTTTCGGCAAGAGCGGCTTGCCGATCGGATTGCAACTGGTCGGGCGTCCGTTCCGTGAGGCGACGTTGCTCCAAGCGGCTACCGCCTTCCTGAACGAAACGCGATATCATCAAATCGCGCCGCCATTGAATGGAGTTTAATTCTCTCGCGGACGAAATCCCCTATCGGAACCGATGCCCGCGACGATACGGTTCGGACTATGTTCGGCCGATCCGCTTGCTGCGCACCGCTACGGAAGCGACAAGCGATTCACTGGCGCGAACGTCGACCGCGCATCAACGCTACATAGCAGATCACCGCGATTGCGATCGAGGGCAGCGTTGCGCCGATTTCCGGCCACAGGTTGGATGCCACCTGATATGTCGCTATGCCAACCAGCCAGGCAATCAAGCCGCGCAGATGCCAGCCGCCGGAGAACCAGTAGGCGCCGTCACGCGCCCTGACGGCCCCCGCATCGATACGCCGCCGGCGTATAATAAAATGGTCGGCCAGGAGAATACCGAACAGCGGCGCGAAAACCGATCCGATCAGCAGGAGAAAATTTTCGTAGGATGTCGGCGGAATCAGTATCGCGATCACAGTACAAAGCACGCCGTAGCCGAGCGCGAGCCGCGGAACCCTGACGGGGACCAGCGTGCCGGTGGATACGGCGGCCGAGAAAATGTCGGCAAAGGCGTTATCGGTCTCGTCGATCAAAATCAGGATCAGCGCGATGCCGCCGCCGGCCGTTGCGAGCGCAGCCAGCAGCGCGTCGCCGCCACCCGCGATTAGGCTGTAGCTCGCACCCAGCGCATAGAACCAGACATTCGCGATCAGGTAACCGACCGCGCTGCCACGAAACATCGCCCCGGATGTGCGGCCGAAACGCGTGTAGTCCGCGATCAGCGGCAGCCAGCTCAGGGGCATCGCGATCACCAGATCCACGGCCCCCGCAAAGGACATCGTGCCATTGCCGGGACGCTGGAACAAAGCCACGAGATCGTGACGCGAGAGCAACTGCCAGGTCAGCCAAAGGGCGCCGGCCAGCAGCAGCCAGAGGCCCCAGTTGCGCAGGATACGACGGACGACAGAAAGCGGACCGAGCACCGCAAGCCAGGTGGCGACGATCCCGAACAGAACGGTCCACAATATCGGGCTGGACACGCCGAAGGTCTGGCGCGACAGCGTATTGGCGGACTCACGCATCACCACGATTTCGAAGGCGCCCCAGCCGGCGAGTTGCACAAGATTGAGAACTGCGGGAATAGCCGCGCCGCGCAGGCCAAGTGTCGGCCGCAACGACCCCATCGCCGACAGGCCGGTATCCGACCCGACGACACCAGCCGCGGCAAGCAGCAAGGCGCCGAATCCGGTACCAACCAAAATTGCCGCGAGCGCCGCGCCCAGGCTGAGACCCGGCACCAACAGCGCTCCCGCCTGCAACACCAACAGGCCGATGCCAAGGCTGAACCACAGTGAAAAGGCATCGCGTCCGTCGAAAATGCGACTGGCCTGCGGCACCGGCGTCAGCGGGTCATAACTATCGTGAGCTTCTGGCTTGGACATGGAAACAATCTTGGCGAAGATGATGGCGGCGGGAGCGTATCCCGTACCGGTACCATCTCCAGGCCCGTTGGATCAACGGCGCGAAGCAAGCCATTCAAGCCATTTCCCGCGACTTTGCCGGCGCAAAGGACGCGATCCGCGAACCCTATCCGAGCGCCGTTTTCGGCGCGGACGCCGCCGCCTGTCCGATGCCAAGGTAGGCATCCTTCACGCTGTCGGTGTTGCGCAATTGCTCCGTAGGCCCTTCGGCTGCGATCTTGCCCTTCTCCAGCACATAGCCGTAGTTTGCGATCGAGAGTGCCTTGCGGGCGTTCTGCTCGACGAGAAGGACTGTCGTTCCTTGCTTGTTGATCTCCTGAATGGTCTCGAAAATCTCCCGAACCACGTGGGGGGCCAGGCCCATCGACGGCTCGTCCAGCAACAGCAACTTGGGTCTTGCCATCAGAGCCCGGCCGATCGCCAGCATCTGCTGCTCACCACCGGAGAGTGAACCGGCATACTGCCGCCTGCGCTCAAAGAGGCGCGGGAAACGATCGTAGACCGCACGCATATCGCTGCTGACTTCAGCGCTGTTCTTCCGGACGAAGGCGCCGATCAAAAGATTGTCCGCGACCGACATGCTTGCGATCACGCGCCGCCCTTCAGGAACCAGGCTAACGCCGCTGCGAACAATACGGTGCGCAGGCGTTGCCGTATGATCGACACCGCCGATCTTGATGCGTCCGCTGAAAGCACGAACGAGCCCACTGATCGTCAGCAGCGTTGTCGTCTTTCCGGCGCCGTTGGCGCCGATCAGGCAAACGCACGCCCCTTGCGGAACAACGATATTGATATTGCTGATGGCAGGCACTGTGCCGTAGCCGGAATTGACATCCTGCAGCTCAAGCATCTTCCAGCCCCAGATAAGCTTCGATCACGCTCGGCATCTGTCTGATCACCGCCGGTGTTCCTTCGGCGATTTCGCGGCCGAAGTTCAACACGACGATGTGGTTCGCCACTCGGGACACAAACTCGATATCGTGTTCGATCAGCATCACGGTGATACCCAGATCCCTGATATCTGAAATGAGAGTCGCCAGGCTCGCCTTTTCAGCGAAATTCATTCCGGCGGCCGGCTCATCAAGCAACAGCAGGCGCGGCTGGGTCGCGAGCGCGCGGGCGATTTCAACGCGTCGCCGGTCCCCATAGGACAACCCGCCAACCATCACGTCCCGGAGGTGCGAGATTCCAACGGTCGAGAGCAATTGCTCGCACCGCGCCCGCGCCTCGCTCTCACTCTTGGCCAGACGCGGCAGGCGAGCCAACACATCCAGAAGGTTGGCACTCTGATGCCGATGCGCGCCGAGAAGTACATTCTCGAGAACGCTTCCATCCGGCAGCAGTCGGATATTCTGGAACGTGCGGGCAACTCCGAAAGCGGCAATCCGGTTCGGCTGGAACTTGGAGATGTCGACGCCGTCGAGCAAGACAACCCCGTCATCAGCCGGGTAAAGGCCGGTGATGATGTTCATTGTGGTGGTCTTGCCGGAGCCGTTGGGACCGATAAGCCCTGTCACCTGCCCCTTTCGCGCTACCAGCGAGACGCTGTCAACCGCGATGACGCCCTGGAAGTGCTTGGCAACGCGCTGCAGTTCAAGCGTGGCGCCGTTCATGATTCTGCTCGCTGCTTGAAAGAACGCTGCTCAGCCGATTGCCGCTTGAAAATCCGCGCCAGCCGGTTGCCTTGCAGCAACGACATTGCTCCGCCGGGCAGATAGAGCACGACGAGGATGACGAGCAATCCCATCAGGATTTCGCGCCATTGGCTGGAAAACCGAAGGAACTCCGGCAACAGGGTGGTGAAGATCGCACCGACCATCGGACCGAACAGGGCATTGAACCCGCCCAGAATCGGATAGCTCAGGGCATCGACGCTGCGAAGCAATCCAAAATCGGTCGGCCCGATGAAAAAATTAAGATGGGCGGCCAGTGCGCCCGCGATGCCACAGACGAACGCGCTTGCACCAAACAACGTCAGACGGTGCGCCAGCACATTGATCCCCATGGTCTGGCTCATGACATCGTCCTGACGGATCGCCGCGATCGAACGCCCAAAGTAGGAGGAACGCAGGGCATAAGCCGAATATACCGCCACAACTGCGAGCAAGGCGAGCTGCCACGTTTCGGTATAGCGCGGGATACCCACGATGCCGATCGCTCCACCCGTGACGGATTCCCAGTTCAAGGCAATCACGCGGATGACCTCGGTAAAGGCGAACGTGGCCAGCATGAAATAGTCACCGCGCAGCCGCAAGACCGGAATCCCGATCACAAGCGCGGCGACACCGGCGAGAAGGCCACCAACGAGAACCGCCACGCCGAACGGCACTCCAAGCTGGGTCGTCAGAAACACGCTGCCGTATGCGCCCAGCGCCATGAACCCGCCAGTCCCCAGCGTGAACATATTTCCACTCAGCGCGAGCCAGACCCCATAAGCCAGCAAGATGTTGAGCAGGCACAAGTCGATGACATTGCCGTAGCTCGACAAGATTTCGGTAAAAAACCCGATCATGCACGCCGCTCCTCAAATCCTGAGAAGAGGCCCGTCGGCTTGACCAGCAAGATCAGGAATATCAGGCCAAAACCGATGGCGTCACGAAAGGCCGAACTGACGTAAGCGATGCTGAACACCTCGAGAAGCCCGAGCAGGAAGCCGCCCGCGACCGCTCCAGGAATATTCCCCAGGCCACCGAGAATCATCACCGTGAGACCCTTGACCAAGGCACTGTCGCCCATGAACGGGGACACGACATTGAACAACACGCCGAGCAGGAGGCCGGCAGCGCCAGCCAATGCGCCCGCAATAAAGAACGTCACCAGCGTGGCGCTTTCGACCCGAACCCCGACGATCTGCGCGACGTCTTCGCTGAATGCCACGGTTCGAATAGCGCGACCGATCGATGTCCGCTGCAAGATGAAGGCAAACAGCAGCATCAACAGCAACGCCGCCAGAATGATGATCACCTGCAATGCCTGAATGCGCACACCGCCGATCTGCCAGATGATCGTCGAGATCGAGCTTGGCGGATAAGCCTGAACCTCGGTGCCGAATATCTCCTGCGCCACGCCCACGAGCAGACGCGCCAGCGCCAGACTCGCGACCAGACCCATCCAGCGATGTCCGCCCGCCTTGCGCAGCGGGCGAAACATGAATTGTTCGGAGAGAGCCCCCAGAATTCCTCCTCCAACAGCAGCCACCAACAAGGCGACCGGTAGAGGGAATCCCAACCTCGCAGCCTCCAATCCAGCGCACGCACCAACCATGAGGAAGGCACCTTGCGCCAGATTGATGATATTGAGCACACCGAAAATCAGCGTGCAGCCAATCGCGAACACTGCATAGATCGAGCCTATCGACAGCCCATTCACGATCTGCTGCGCAAACCCCTCCATAGCCGGGCCCCTTCTCTAACGCCGACTGGCTTAATCGCCGGAGGCAAGGACGAACTTACCGTCCTTCAGTTCCAACACCTTGGTCGAAAGAACCGGCTCCCGGTTGGCATCGAAGCTGATCTTGCCCAAGCTCGTTTCGAGATCCTTGGTGGACGCGATAGCATCGCGCAGCTTGACCGGATCATCGGCGCCACCGGCCCGCTTGAGAGCATCGGCAAAAACGTAGACCGCCGCGTATGCTTGAGCAGCGAACGTATCGGGAGCCGCATTATACTTGGCGCGATAGGCATCCACGAATGCCTTGTTGCGAGGCGAGTCGTATCCAATGAACCAGCCCGAGCCGACCAGGAAACCTTCGGCCGCGGGGCCTGCCAGATCATGCAGCTTGGTGGAAATGGCGGCGTTGGCGCCCAGCATGATCGTCGATGCAGGAATACCCAGCTGACGCGCCTGCCGCACGATGTTGGCGGTCTCTTCCGCCAATCCCCCGATAACGATGATATCTGGATTGGTCGCCTTGATCTTGGTCAGTTGCGCCGAGTAATCGACATCGCCCTTCTGGAAGGTTTCGGTGGCGACAATCTTGATGCCAGCCTTCTCGAGCGCCTTCTTGTGCACATCATACGCTGTCTTCATCAGCATATCGTCGATGCCATAGATTTGCGCGCTGGTCTTGGGTGCTCGCTTTTTGATGACATAGTCAAGCACCCCCGGAAACACCATCGGCTCGGTCGCGCAGGTGCGGAATATGAAATCGCCCATGGCGGTGACACCCGGCGCCGTATTCGAACTGGCGATCACGGGGACCTTCGCCTTCTGCGCCAACGGGTCGGCGGCAAAGGCCGAATTCGTCAGAGTAGGTCCGAAGATCGCCTTCACCTTCTCCTGAGAAATCAGGCGCTGGAAGATATTCACGGTCTGACCGCGATCACCTGCGTCGTCCTGATAAATGCTGACAAGCTTGAGATCGCCAAGCGTGCCGGACGCATTGATTTCAGAGACGGCCAACTCGGCGGCATTCTTCTGCATGATGCCATAAAGAGCGGCCGAGCCGCCCGATGTCGCTTGAACGATACCGACCTTGACGTCCTTGGCATGAGCTGCAGCGCCGAAGGATAAACCCAAAGCAGCGAATACGACTGTCGCAAGTGTAGTGCGCATAGCAATCACTCCAATAAATTAAAGGTTGACGGGTCGCGATACTTCAGCTTTGCCTCGCCGCGGATGATGCATTGCCGCGCTGAGAAACGACGCCAGATCGTCGGTCGCCGCATCCACATACGGTTCACTACCATTCCAGTTCAGCGGGTCCACCAGGACCGTCTTCAGGCCGAGTTCGGAAGCAATCTGTAAATTCACCGCACGATCGTCGAACATCATGGCGCGTGCGGGTTCAATGTCATGCTGACGCAGCAACGTCTCATAAGCGGCACGAGACGGCTTTCCAATAAATTCGCAAGCCTCGATGTCGCAGATCGCAGAAAACAGATCGGTCAATTCGAGCTGTTCCAGCACGCGCTGCGTGTGATGCCGGGAGCCATTGGTAAAAACGATCCGCCGCCCCGGTAGCGCCGCCAGCGGGGAGCGCAAATGATCGCCGTTTCCGATCACGGCGAGATCGACCTGATGGACGAAATCGAGAAATCGTTGTGGCGGAATGCCGTGATGTCGCGACAGTCCGACCATCGAGGTGCCGTAGCGGTCGTAATAATCGGCATGAAGCCGGCCTGCCTGCTCGGCATCCACCCCGACCGTCGTCTGAATAAGCTCGATCACACGTGCGAGCATCTGCTCGTAAAGACCCGAACGGCGCGGGTACAACGTATCGTCAAGATCGAAGATCCACGTATCGACACCGCGGGCCAATGCTGCCGCGATGTCGTCCTTCTCTACGGCTTTGACAAGATCGCACACTATTTCACCGTAGCTTCCGCGTGCCCTTCACCTCGATCGTGCATGACGGCACGTATGGTTCAGGCCGCATTGATATTTAGCGGTGCTTATGCATTCGCCTTCATTCGGCCGAATGCCCGATTGGCACTTGGCTTGATGTCCCGCACGTCGAGGCTGATATCGAGCGCTTTCACGGTATGCGTGAGATCTCCGATCGAAATGATGTCGACGCCGATCTCGGCGATCGGAACGATGGTCTGCTCATTGATGCCACCGGAAGCCTCAACCATGGCCTTCCGATTCACCACCTTCATCGCCTCCTTCATTTCGTCGAGGTCCATGTTATCGAACATGATGATCTCGACGCCGCAATCGAGCGCTTCCTTGACCATATCGAGCGATTCGCACTCAACCTCGATCTTGAAAGTGTGCTGCGCGGTCGCCCGCAAGGTCCGGATGGCCTCGGTGATGCTGCCGGCGATCTTGATGTGATTGTCCTTCACCAGGATGCAGTTGGCCAGGTTGAAGATGTGGTTGTGGGCTCCACCGACACGAACGGCATATTTCTGAACCATGCGGAGGCCAGGCCACCCCTTGCGCGTGTCGGTGATCCGCACCTTGGTATGCTTGACGAGATCGGCATATCGACGGGTCTTGGTCGCAATTCCCGACATCTGCTGGAGCCAGTCGAGTCCCGATCGCTCGATGATAAAGAACGTGGAGGCGCGGGCCTGGACGCGCATCAGCACGGTCCCCGGCGCCACCGTATCGCCATCCTGTACCAAATATTCGATACGCGCTTCCGGCTCGATCTGACGAATGGTCTCGTCCGCGAACAGCATGCCGCAAACGATCCCGTTCGCCTTGGCGTAAATGTTGGCGGTTTGAACCGGATCGTCGCCTACTAGGAAGCCCCCGGTCGTATCACCTGAGCTGATTTCCTCGCGCAGCCCCTGCTCGATCAATGGCCGGATCATAAAACGGTTCAGTTTCATCAGACGTTCCCTCAATTACTGTATTGATCTACGCTATGAGTTCAGACGATTAGTGAACGCATGTCCGTCCTTCATGATGAGATGAAGACGGTCACGCTGTTCGAGAATTCGAATGTCGGCGAGCGGATCGCCGTCGACCACCAGCACGTCGCCAAGCCGGCCCGCCTTCAAGGCGCCCAGGTTCGGGCGCTCGATGCACTCGGCCGCCCGCGTCGTCGAGGAGACGATAACATCCATCGGCGACATCCCGAGCCAATCGACCATGAAGCGCAACTCAGCCATATTCTCGCCGACCAGCAGCCGATGCGATTGATCGGTTCCCATCGCGACCTTTACGCCACGGCGAACCGCTTCTTTCCAGATTGGAATCTGGGTCTGCATCAGCGAATAGATTTGGGCATCCTTGACGTCTTCCTGGCCGAGCTGGTTGGCCGCCCAATCCTTGTTCTTCTTTCGATGCTCGATAGACAGCGGCACCAGCGCCAGCGTCGGTACCCACCAGATCTGGCTCTTGATCATCTGATCGATGCACTGCTCATCGATGAACCAGCCGTGCTCCAACGAATGGATGCCGGATGCAACCGCATTGCGAATGCCGGCAATGCCTTCCGCATGCACCGCAACTTTCTTGCCTTTGGCGGCAGCTTCCGAAACGGCGGTCTTGATCTCGTCGACAGTAAACTGCGGCTCATCCCAGCTGTCGGTTACGGAGGTGATGCCACCGGTCGCACAGATCTTGATGAAATCAGCGCCTCGCATCAGAATTTCACGAACCAGGCGCCGCATCTCATCGACACCGTCCGCAACCATGTTGGGCAACCAGGCCCGCTTCTGAATGCGCATTCCCGCCGGCAGCCATTGATCCCCATGACCGCCTGTCTGCGAAATCATGCCAAGCGACACCAGAAGTCGCGGCCCATCAATCAGACGCTCCTGAATGGCCTCGCGAAAGCCAGCATCGGCGCCGCCCATATCGCGCGCAGTCGTGATCCCGCAGGCGATGGTTTCCTTCAACACCTCGATCGACTTGAGGACATTGTAGGTTGGCGTGTTGAGCAGATGCTGACGCATGTCGCGCGCACGGAACGTGCCGTGGACGTGCGTATCGATGAAACCGGGAAGCACGGTGCGGCCGGCCGCATCCAGCTTCTGTGCGTTTGCAGGAACGGAGACCTGGCTCTCCGGGCCCGCGGCCGTGATGACGCCACCTTCAATGACGACAACACCTTTCTTGACCGGATCGACTCCCGTCCCATCAATCAGCGTACCGCCAACAATCGCAATTGTCATTGAACTGGATTCCTTCCCTTAAGCAAGGTTAGCCGGGTCACTCAAGGGAACGAGAGCCAGACTACATCTGTTAGATAGGTCCAGCGGCAGCCACTGGACGGAACTGGACCTAGCTAAGGTCAATCACGAGATTCTTGATCTCGGTGTAGAAACCAAGCGCTTCCAGCCCCAGCTCGCGCCCGATGCCGGACTGCTTGTAGCCGCCAAACGGCGCAAAGATGCTGGTCTTGCTCGCACTCGGCAAGCCGTTCACCGCAACCATGCCAGTTCGCATCGCACGCGCCACGCGCAACGCTCGACCTATATCCGCTGACCACACCGAACCATTGAGCCCATATTGACTGTCGTTCACCAGCTGAATGCCCTCGGCCTCGGTATCGAAGGTCGTGATACTGCAGACGGGCCCAAAAATCTCATGCGAAAAAGCCGGATTTGAGGGCAGAACATCATCCAGAATTGTCGGCTCGAAGAAAAATCCTGCTCCCGCGACGGCGCTGCCGCCGTGCGCCAAACGCGCACCGGCAGCAACTGCAGCATCAACCGAAGCCGCAACGCCGGAACGATGCTGTTCGGAAATAAGAGGACCCAACGACGTTTCCGGGTCCATTGCGGCACCCACGCGTAACTTTGTCGCGGCCGCGCCAAACAGTTCGAGAAACTCTCGCGCTACTGACCGTTGCACCAGGATACGCGAGCGCGCTGAACACGATTGGCCGGCGTTGCCGAAGCCCGACGCGGCCGCACTCACGGCCGCGCGCCGCAGGTCGGCGTCGGCGAAAATGACGCACGCGTTCTTACCCCCAAGTTCCAGCGCCACTTTCTTGATGGAACCCGCCGCCATCCGCATGATTTCGGAGCCGACCGCGGTAGAGCCCGTAAAAGAGATGCCGTCGACGCGCGGATCGGCGACAATCTGCTGCCCGACTTCCGTGCCCCCTGGGAGGATGTTGACCACACCCGGCGGAATGCCAGCTTCGGCGCAAATTTCAGCGAGCAGAAGCGCCGTCAGCGGCGTCGCAGGCGACGGTTTCAGGACACAGCAACATCCAGCCGCAAGCGCCGGCGCCAGCTTCCATGACGCGCCAAGCAGCGGGAAATTCCACGGAACGATCTGACCGACGACCCCGAGAGATTCCCTCAATGTGAGATTCAGCAAATCCTTCCCTAGCGGGATGGTATCGCCGAAATATTTGTCCATCGCGCCAGCATAGTAAGTGAAGGCGCGGATAGCGCCTTCAACCTCACGCGCTGCGCCAGTGAACGGCTTCCCGGCATTGAGCGCTTCGATCGTTGCAAGCTCCTGCTTTCGTGCCGCCAGGCCGTTCGCGATCGCATGCAGCATTGCACCACGTTCCGCAGGCGGCAGATGACTCCAGTCGCTGGAGTCGAATGTCCGCCGCGCGGCGGCAATCGCCAGACTGACTTCGTCAGAACCGGCTCCGGCTACATCCGCAAGCGCCTCGCCGGTCCAGGGATTCCGGATCGAAAGGCGCATGCCGCCGGCACGTTCGACAAACTTGCCGTCGATGTAGGATCCCACCCGCAGATGATGTTGCTGCATGCCAGCCATCGATCAAGCCGGAGATTTGGCGATCACAGCCTGCATCTGCTCGTACAACTTGGTCGCCGCCGCCCCCGGATCGCTACTCTGCGTGATGAGACGGCCGACAATAGCATAACGCCGCTCGCATTTTCCCGCCGCAGCGAATGCCCCCTCGATCGTCCCTCCAAGAGACCCGAAGCCGGTCAGGAAAACCGCGGCGTTGGCGACATTGGCGCTTATCCAACCGCACCATCGCTTGACCTTGGTCACGTCATGCGCGGGCAACACGAAATGATCCGCCTGGGCAGCCGCGGCACGGGCAAGGATGCGATCGAGCGCATCATCGATCATATATCCGCCGCCCGACACGCAGTAATCCGAAACAGGAATTTCACCACCCACGACCGGCGCAATGCCAGCTTTCACGGCCTCACCCACAAAGCCATCGACCGCTGTCGGGCCTGCAACCGGAAACAAGATCAGGCCGTCGACTCCGGCCTGCTGACACATCGCCGTGAATTTCTTGGCCATGTCGGGCATATCCGGACCGGCCTTCTGATGATCGTAAAGAACCGGCAAGTCAGTCAGATCGCGCAGGCGTCGCATCGATTCTTCAAGGCCGAAACGCATGACGGTGGTCAGACCGAGTTTGTATCCGACGACACCCTTCACCTTTGTCGTGGATTTCACGACGAGTTCAAACTGCTGGTGAGAATCGATATCAAGCGCTGGGACCACGCCCATCGCTCCGGAAAAAGCCTTTGCCATTTCATCCTCTCAGGTCGTGCTGATGTTTCCCTACGTTACAAACGGAGCCGCCCACACGATAGCTCCTGCTCCTGAACGATCGATAAGACCAGTTGACATCCCTGCTGTGGCCCCAAGACATTTCTCGCACGTGGGCCTGCACAGGTTCGACCACCGGTCCTAGGTTCGGCGGCATCCAACGGGATTAATCTGAGATGATCGTTCTCGCTTGCAACGGCAATCACCCGCTCGCCCTCGACATTTGTCGTTATCTCAACATCGAGCCGGTTGCCGCCAATATTCGCCGCTTTGCCGATTCCGAAGTCTACGTCGAAATCCAGCAGAATGTTCGCGGCAGCGACGTCTTTGTCGTGCAGCCGACCTGCTTTCCGGCAAACGATAATCTGATCGAATTGCTGGTCTGTATCGACGCCTTGCGACGCGGCTCTGCCCGCCGTATCACCGCGGCGATTCCTTATCTCGGCTATGCGCGACAGGACCGAAAATCTGGCCCCAGAACGCCGATCTCGGCCAAACTGATCGCCAACCTGCTAACGGTTGCCGGCGCCAACCGTGTTCTCACCGTCGATCTCCATGCCGGCCAAATTCAGGGTTTCTTCGATATTCCGACCGACAACCTTTTCGCGGCACCGACATTCGCCCGCGATATTATCGAGAAGTTTCACCTTCCCGACGTTATCGTCGTCTCGCCGGACGTTGGCGGAGTTGCGAGGGCGCGCGAACTGGCACGGCGATTCAATGCACCGCTCGCCATCGTCGATAAGCGCCGCGAGCGACCGGGCGTATCGGAAGTCATGCATATCATCGGCGACGTTGACGGCAAACAGTGCATCCTGATCGACGACATCGTCGATTCAGGCGGAACCCTGTGCAATGCGGCAGATGCGCTGCTGGCGAGAGGGGCAGCCGGAGTGTGCGCATATGCAACGCACGGCGTGCTCTCCAACAACGCCGAACAGCGCATTTCGGCATCGAACCTCAATTCGCTGACCTTGATGGACAGTATTCCACCCATCACCGCGAACCCGGATACCAAACTACGCTACCTCAGCATTGCTCCGCTGCTCGGCGAGGCGATCCGCCGGATCAGTGAAGAACGATCGGTATCCTCGCTGTTCGACTGACATCCGATCCGGGCGGCCTTCATCGGACAACCGGCTCCCGGAGTCTTCTCAGACTGCTCTGTGCGCAAGCCGCGTCAGCGCGTCGATCAGATCCTGCCGCTCGATATCCCGCGCGATAAGCACCACGGCATTGGCCGCATCATCGGACACGGCGGATTTCTGCAGGGTTCCAGGCGAATAGACAAGGCCTTGAACCCCATGCAGGACGACGGCATCGGGTACGCCCTCAATTTGCAATATTCCCTTCAATCGCAGCAACCGCTCGCCGAACAGCGTGGTTATGTCGTCGAGCCATTCATTGACGCCGTCATAGACCAGTTGACCGGGAAACGTTCGCGACGCGCTTACGATATTCGACGATACCTCGCTCGCCCAGAACAGCCCCTTGGCCACCCGCGCCGCATCGTCGAGCGGATCGATCCAGAGCAGCCTATCGTCACTCGGATTTGGAGTGATGACGATCCGATCGGCATGCTGATTGATTTCCGATAGCCTGTCCGCAACGAGGCGGACCGCGGCATCGCGCACCAGATCCGCCTTGCTGATCAACAGACGATCCGCGAAGGCGACCTGCATCCGTGCTTCCGGAAAATGCGCGTGCGTTTCATCAAAATGTACGGCGTCGATGACCGTCGTCACACCGGCCAGAGTGAAATCGCGGACAAATCGCGGATCGGCAATCAATGCTCCAAGGACAGGGGCCGGGTCAGTCAAGCCGCTGGTTTCGACCACAACGCGACGCAGCGGCAGATTTTGTTCGGCTGCGCGCCGCAGCACACGCACAAGCGTGTCGTTCAGACTGCCCTTCATCCGGCAGCATATGCAGCCGCCCTCCAGCACCACGACATCTTCGCGGCCCTGCTCAAGCAACGCATGGTCGAGGCCGACATCACCTGCTTCGTTGATGATGACGGCAGAATCCTGAAATTCAGGGCACTTCAAAAAACGCGAGAGTAGCGTGGTCTTGCCGCTGCCGAGGAAACCGGTGAGCAGAACGACCGGTATCGGACTCACTTGGAAAGTTGCTCGCGCAACATCTTGATTGCGGCCTGCACTGCTTCCAGCCGAACATTATCGCGATTTCCGGGGAAAACATGGCGTTGTTCGCTGACGCCGCCATCCCGCACGGCGGTTGCAATGAACACGGTTCCAACGGGATTCTTGGCGCTACCGCCGCCCGGCCCTGCGTAACCCGTGACCGCGACGACCGCACCGGCATCGGACGACGACAACAAGCCCACCGCCAGCCCACGCGTAACCTCGGCGCTAACGGCGCCGTGTTTGGCGGAAACCTCTTCGCTCACCCCCAGCCCGGTGGCCTTCGCGGAAGAATGGTAGAGAACATATCCACGCTCGAACACTTCAGATGCGCCCGAGACCGAAGTAAGGCACGCGCTGACCAGGCCGGCCGTTACGGTTTCGGCGGTTGCGAGACGGATACCCTTGGCCTTTGCGGCCTTAAGTGCCTCTGCGGCGGCATCGAGAAGGTTTTGCGGAAACAGAGTTTCACTATCCAGGATCATGCTCATTGATTTGCCATCGGCTTCTACAGTGGTGCGAGCCCGAACGCCCGCATTCCGTAACAAAATGCGGAGGCCAACATCATGTCAATGCATCGGCGCAGTGGCTCCAAAGGCCCATAGCCAACTGGACCTCTTAGCCGACGTACTATAACAGTGAACTGGCTCCTGCTCAGATAATTCCGGATTCGAGGGCCAGCGTGATCATCTCACTCGACCGCAAATCGAATATTGGACTTCAGGACCAACTGTTCACGCAAATTCGCGAACAGATTCTGGACGGCCGGCTGAAGGGCGGCGCGGTGCTGCCGTCGTCGCGAAATCTGGCGCAACAACTGGCCATATCCAGAAACTCGGTGACGTTCACTTACGAGCGGCTTATCAACGAAGGTTATCTGATCGCACGGCCGATGGTGGGCACCTATGTCGCCAAGACATTGCCCGAGCTTCCGCCCGCGGTGCCATCCGAGACGCCTTCGAAAATTACGGAGGCCCCGGCTCGCGAAAAGCTCGCCCCGGCGGCATTTCGCGGACGCCCGCATTCCATCCTGAACAACAGCCGCATCCCGATCGACTTCTGGCCACAACGGACCGACCCGCGGGCATTTCCGCTGAAGGCATGGCGACGCCTGGTTCTCCACTCTTTGGCGACGGCCGGACATAATTTGACGGAATATGGCGACCCCTGCGGCCTTGCGGGATTGCGAACGGCTGTCGCGGATCATGTCGCAAGCTCGCGCGGCATCCATATACGACCCGAACAGGTTGTGATCCTCGCGGGTGCGCAGTTGGCGCTCAACCTCGCCGTGCGGGTGCTGGTGCGTCCCGGAGATTCGATTGTCGTGGAAAATCCCTGCAATCAGGGCGCGGCCTTTCTGTTCGAAAGCCTGAATTTCAAGGTGCACCCAATCCCGGTCGATCAACACGGCATCGATACCTCAAGGCTTGCCGCCATCAACGCGCAGATCGTCCATGTCATGCCGTCTCATCAATATCCGATGGGGGGCACCTTGTCGCTCGCACGTCGAACGGAACTCGTCGAATGGGCCGAGAGAAACGGCGCCTACATCATTGAGGATGATTACGACAGCGAATTTCAGTACGCCGGCGCACCGCTTCCGGCCATCAAGGCGATCAGCCCGGACAATACCATCTACCTCGGGACGTTCTCGAAATCTCTCGGCGCGGGTCTTCGCACCGGTTTCGCCATTTTCCCCGATCACCTCGCGGAGGCCGCCAGCGCGGCAAAGGCACTGCTCGACAATGGCCAGGTCTGGCTGGAGCAAGCCGTCATCGCCGAATTCATGCTAGGCGGGGGCTTCGCACGACATCTGCGGCGGACGAAGACACGTTACCTGATGAGGCGCGATCGGATTATTTCGGCAATGCGCAACCATTTCCCCGAAGCCGAATTTTGCGGCGCCGACGCGGGAACTCATCTCGCATGGAAGTTGCCTCCCAGGTTTCCCTCGGCGCATCGTATCCAGGCCGTTGCGCGCAGCCGAAACATTGGCGTCTATACCGTGCAATCCGGCGGCGGCCACGAGTATGGCGGCTCGCAATACGAAGACGGCTGGTTGCTGCTCGGATATGCCTCGCTTACCGAAGAACAGATTGACGCCGGTGTTGCGCGACTGGCCGGCGTGGTGCGCGACACCGGCGGGCAAGGCTGAACGCCACGCTTCTTTCATCAAGGAAGAAGCTGGATCAATCTCTCAGCCGCCGATCATTCAGCATTCGACGACATTGACGGCAAGTCCGCCAAGACTGGTCTCCTTGTATTTCGAGCGCATGTCCTCCCCGGTCTGGCGCATCGTTTCGATCACTGCATCCAGCGAAACAATGTGAGAGCCATCACCGAACATCGCCAGGCGCGAAGCGTTGATGGCTTTCAGAGCCCCCATGGTATTGCGCTCGATACATGGGATCTGGACGAGACCGCCGATCGGATCGCAGGTGAGTCCGAGATTGTGCTCCATGCCGATTTCGGCTGCATTCTCGATCTGCGCGTTTGTGCCACCGAGCGCGGCCGTCAGCCCTGCGGCAGCCATCGAACAGGCGACGCCAACTTCTCCCTGACAACCCATCTCGGCCGCCGAGATCGACGCCCGCCGCTTGTAGAGCGCCCCGATCGCCGCGGCGGTCAACAGCAGGTCGCGAGAACCCTGCAACGTCGGATTGCGCCCGAACGTCTCGTAATATTTGAGAACCGCAGGGATAACTCCCGCAGCGCCATTGGTCGGCGCGGTTACAACGCGCCCACCGGCGGCATTCTCCTCATTGACGGCCAGCGCATAGACGCACACCCAATCCAGCGCATGCAATTCATCCGGGGAATCGGCCACCTGCAACAGCCGGTCGCGCAAACCGCGAGCGCGGCGGGGAACTTTAAGCCTGCCAGGCAACACTCCCACCGCCTCGCACCCACGTGCGATACACTCCATCATCGCGCCGTGGACCTCGTCGAGAAACTGCATCGTTTCGCTCGGCGCCCGCAGCGACGTTTCGTTTTCCCACATCATCTCGGCGATGGAGAGACCGCTCGAACAGCCAAAAGCGAGCAAATCCGCCGCCGACGTGAACGGATAGCGCACCGCCACCTGGTCGTGTGGACGTTCCACAGCAGGGGGCGCACCATCGCACGCCTCGACGATACGGCCACCACCAACCGAGAAAAATGTGCGACTGAGCCGTACCGTCTCGCCGGTATAGGCCGTCAACGTCATGGCATTTGGATGCCGCGGATGAAAATCGCTTGAAAAAATCAGGTCGCGATCCACATCGAACGCGACGCAGGATCGAGAAGCAGCCGTCAGCAGTCCGGTGTTTCGGACCTGCGCCAGCAGCGCCTCAACACTCTTCGGGTCGACGGCCTCGGGCGACCAGCCCAGCAACCCGAGCACGACAGCAACGTCCGTTCGATGCCCTTTCCCAGTCAACGAAAGAGAACCGAACAATTCCACCTTGATCCGCGTCGTTGCACAATAGACATTCTGCGGCAGCTCTTCGATGAAGCGCTTGGCAGCGCGCATCGGTCCCACCGTATGCGAGCTCGACGGGCCAATGCCGACGGTGAAAATATCCGTAACGCTGATGTAGTCCGATCCGAACGCCGCCGTTCGAATCGGGACGGTCTCGACATCGCCTGACACAGACGCACCTCCCTAACGCAGCAAGCGCTGCTGGATGTCACGCCCCTTCTGTCCGTTGGCCTGAGAACATGATCCCATCGGCAAGTTCCACGTATCGTGCGAAACTATTCTCCAGAAGTCGGTGCCTGGCGCAGGTCCTTTTGCCTGAGAGTTTCCGGGGCGGTTGCTCCTTCGGCGTCGACAAAGCAAATCGATCTCTTCCACCGCCAGCTAATCCATTCCCATCAAGATTGGCTAATTTCCCGAAAGCCATGAGAGCCAGCACATCGCGGAGTATTGGAGCCAAGCGAGCTGCGGCAACACGAAGCGGCTGGGTATATGAACCCAGCCTTGATCATGCGTCGACCCTGCGATCATGTCGCTGAAAACGCGCGCTCCTTGTGCGGAATATCGAACTCACCGCCGGTCAGCATATGTGACCAATAGAGCCACGGCAGGAACTTCGTTTTCAGATACCAGGCCGACCGTCGCGGCACGCGCGGATCAAGCGGGAAGCTCGGTGTGATCTTGCCGCCATAGCCGAATTCCGCGAGCACTATTTTGCCATAGGCGACCGTCAGCGGGCACGAACCATAGCCGTCATACTTGGCGGTGAGTTCCTTCCCGTCGAGGACCGCCAACAGATTGGAAACAACGATCGGCGCCTGGATACGGACGGCGGCGGCCGTCTTCGCATTTGGCGTCGACGCCGCGTCACCCAGGCCGAACACATTATCGTACTTCACGTGCCGCAGCGTCGCCGGATCAACGTCAACCCAGCCCACTGAATTCGCGAGTGGACTGGCCTTCACAACATCAAGCGGCACCTGCGGTGGGACGACATGAATCATATCGAAATGTTTTACCTGTTCGGACGTCGTTCCATCCGCTGCGGTCGCGGAAAACGTCGCGGTTTTCGCCGAACCATCGATTGCCTTCAGATTATATTTGTAATTAACCGCGATTCCGTAGCGCTGCACGGCGTCCTTGAGCGGCGGAACAAAGAACGGCACGCCGAACAACGCATCGCCTGCCAGGCAGAACTCGATCCGCGATTTCGAAAGGCACCCCTGTTTGCGCCAGTAATCAGCGGCCAGATACATGATCTTCTGCGGCGCACCCGCGCATTTGATCGGCATCGGCGGCTGCGAGAATAGCGCCGTGCCACCGCGAAATTCTTGCAAGCACCGCCAGCTGTATTCGGCGGCATCGGCGCGATAATTGCTGCAAACCCCGTTACGGCCCAGCGTCTCCTTAAGCCCCGCGATCCCGTCCCAATCGAGCTTCAGGCCAGGGGCCATCACGAGATAACGATAGGAGACAGTCGAGCCATCGCTCAATGAAAGCTCGTTCGCTGCGGGATCGAAGCCGGCGGCAGCAGCCTTGATCCAAGCGACGCCTTTCGGGATGAGACCTTCTTCGGAACGGATCGTTTGTTCACGCCTGAACACGCCAGCACCAACGAGGGTCCAGCCCGGCTGATAGGCATGCGTATCTGACGGTTCGACAACAGCCAGCGTCAAGCTTGAACGATGGCGTCGAAGTTCCGCGGCAACTGTTATCCCCGCCGCACCACCACCGACGATCACGACGTCGAATTTCGTATGGGGCGCTCTCTTTGTGTCCGTAACGCTCGCATTCAAGCCCATGACCGCCTGCTCCCTGTTTATGAATACCATTCGATGCCGGCAACAGAATGCTCCGGTGTTCAGTCAGAAAGAACGCCCCTTACGGCTCGAGTCTGTCTGGCTGCCGATGACGTTCGAAAATCCCTGCGGACCGCTTTGGCAGCGTTCACGAAAGACTCTATTCCGGGTCTCCATCCCGCCATCGTTTGACAACGGGCAAATGGATATCGAACAGATCCAGGCTGCGGCCGACCGTCTGCGTGACGACATCATCCAGGGTCACCGGACGGGAATAGAAACCCGGTACCGGAGGCATGATGATCGCGCCGTTCTGGTTGGCCCGCGCCATCAATTCAATGTGCCCGGCATGCAGCGGGGTTTCTCGCAGTAGAAGAACGACCCGCCGCCGCTCCTTGAGGCACACATCGGCAGCGCGGACGATCAGATCGTCATTGTAGCAATTGGCAATTCCGCTCAATGTCTTGATCGAACAGGGAGCAACCAGCATGCCGACCGTAACGAACGATCCCGAAGAAATTGAAGCTCCGATGTCCTTGTAGCCGTACAGCCGATCACCGAGACTCCTCACTTCCTCAAGACTGACATCCGTCTCGGCGACCAGAGTGCGAACCGCCGCCGGCGAAATAATCAGATGCGTTTCGATATCCTCGATCTGGCGCAAGAGCTGTAAGGCCTTGACGCCAAAAATAATGCCGGACGCTCCGGTCAGAGCAACGATCAATCTGCGCTTGCTTGCCACATACCTCTCCGCCGGTTCGATGCCCTATCGCATCACGCATTCGGGGCCGCGAAATTATAACGCGTCGGCAATATCGCCAAATCCGTCGTTGCTCCAAACCTCCTCGGAAATATTCATTTCGGCAAGCAAGACCGAAAGATTTCGACGCGCCGCGTGGCGAGCCGGCTCTGACGTCTCACTCCACACCTTCTCGATCGACAATCTTTCAAGAAAAGCCAGCTCGATACGCTCCGCATCGAGTTCGACCGCCTTGATCCGCTCTCTCAGCGATGCCGTCTCCTCGGTCGGCGCCGGGCCTGGGCCCAGCTTCAACCTGCGCCGCATTTCGCGTAACGGCGTGACAATCTCGGTTTGCCAAGCTCGGACCGACGCTGAAATCTCCAGGAGTTCACTGCTGGCGAGAACGACACCCCGTCGCGCACCCAGCCAGAGGCAAAACAGCAAAAGCGGGACATCGACACCCCACCGGTCCTGAAGCGCAAGGCACTTCTCGGCGACGCCGGGGCGCTGATAGAGATCGACCGCGAATGTCCAAAGTGCGCCGGCAGCGCCTTCGTCAGCCCGCTCATCCTGGGGCGGCACGCGACTATTCATCAAGGGCCTGCACTACGAAACGCTACTGTTGTTCTGGGTAAAACGGTGGGCTCAACCAATATCGTTGAGCCCACCATCCTATTCGATTTCAGACTAATCGAGACCATATTCCTTCCAGCGCTTGGCTACCAACGCATCATCTGCGGCGGAGGGCACGACCGTCGGAGGGAAACGCTCATTGTTCCATTCGGGACGGCGCTCGAAGGTCCAGTTGCGCGTCGCATCGATCAGCACCCTGTTCCAGGTCCCCGAGCCAAGTTGCTCAACGTTGCGCTCCTCGAGCGGCGTACTCGGGTCCAATGCGTGACCGAACGTGCTGGGGAAAATGACAACTCCGCCATGACCCGCATTGACCCGATACGCGATGGACCAATCCATCTGCTGATAAGAGGTCACATCGATATCGTGCTCAAATACGAAGACGTGCTTGTAGCGGCCTTGTCCCGCGCTGTTCCCCCACAATGCCGCTGCTACCTGCTTCGGCTGTCCCTGATACTGCTTTTTGATCTTGATATAGATATTGATCCCGCACGTAACCGGATCGGCATACACATCAAGCACGCCGGGGATGCCGGCCGATTTCAGAATGTTCCAGGCGATGCCTGCACGTTGCGCCGAAGAGATGACAGCGTTCTCACTATAAGAGCCGGGCATATTGCCCTCCTGCGTTCCGCGCAGGATCGGATCATTGCGATGGGTCACGCACGACACTTGAATCGTCGGCCGCGGCGTCGGAAGGTCGGACACGTATCCGGTGAATTCCGCAAACGGCCCTTCCGTTTCATACGTTGCCGGATCCGGATCGATAAATCCCTCAATGACCATCTCGGCGCTTGCAGGCACTTCGAGGTCGACGGTCTCGCACTTGACGACCGGCACGGGCTCGCCGCGATACGCGCCCAATACGTCGAATTCGCAAACTCCCGCCGGCAACGGGCTCCCCGCCAGGAATCCCATGATCGGGTCCCAACCGATCACACAGGCGACCGGCATTTTCTCGCCCCGGTCGGCATACTTCGCAAAGTGCTGCCCCCAATGCTGACCGCCTTTGATAAGCAGCGTCGGGATCGAATTCTTTCGTCCAACCATACCGCGATAGATACCCACGTTCTGCACCCGGGTATCCGGATCGCGGGTCACGATGCATGCATAGGTGTTGATGTATCGTCCACCCTCGAGGTAGTGCCATTTGGGAACGGGAAATTCGAGCAGATCGACATCGTCTCCGCGAATGATGTTCTCCTTCACAGGGCCGGTCTTCACGACAACAGGAGCGATCCTCTCCTGGTTTTTCTGCATCACGTACTGAACGATCTCACTGTTCGTCGCGTCCTTCGGAAAGCCAAGTGCGAGCGACAGCCGCTTGCGCGTTCCTATTCCGCCCACGAAAACCTTGCGTCCCCTCGTCTTGGCATGATCCTTGATGTTTTCGAACAACAGGGCCGGCCCTTCGCGTTCAAGAACCTTCCGCGAGATCGTGCCAATTTCACAATTCCAATCGACCTGCGCCTTGATGCGCCGAACCTCGCCTTCACGCTCCAGAAGTTCGATCCACTGCCTCAGATCCATGCAGCCCATCTTGTATCCTTTTTGTACCCGTGGGGTTGATGAGATAGATATGAAATCGCGACGGACGGCCGGCCTTACATCGTCTTCCGCCACGGAAGGAACCAGCGCTCGAGTTCATCCAGCAGGAGCGTGAAGACAAACCCCAGGAAGGCGATGACCAGAAGGCCGACGTACATCACCTCCACGTCCATCAACTGCCACGCATTCCAGATCATGTAACCCAGGCCACTATCGGCGCCGACCATTTCGGCGATCGCTATCAGTATGAGCCCCATACCGACCCCGAGCTTGACGCCCGTGAGAATGAATGGCGCCGCACCGGGCAGCGCGACCGTCCGGAATATCTTCCAGGGACTGGCTCCAAAGTTTGAGCTGACATCGAAATAGATTTTCGGAATCTGCAAGACTCCCGTGACGGTGTTCATGATCACTGGATAGAACACGCCCATTGCCACCATCGCGATCTTCGAATTCTCACCGAGACCGAAGATCAACAGCACCAGCGGCAACAGGGCGCTTTTCGGAATGGGGTAAGTCGAAGCGATGAGCGGATCGATGAACAGCCGGATCGGCCGCGAAAGGCCCATGATGATGCCGAGAACGAGCGCCGGCACCCCACCGATGATGAAGCCTAGCACAAGACGGTGAAGGCTGGCGCTGACGTTAGACCAAAGCTCGCCCGAACGGGACAGCTTGATCAATGCCTCGATGATGCTGGAGGGCGCGGGGAAAAACTGCGGGCTGATAACCTGGAATCTGACAAGCGCTTCCCACACGATCAGTAACAGCAACGGCGAAATGACACCGATCAGCCGCTCGCCGAAAAACATTCGAAAAAATTTCATAGTTCAGGACGCCCGTGCACGAGCTGCATCCACTTCCGCGCGCAGATACCCCCATATCTGAAACACCAACTCTCCAAATTCGGGATCGCGGCGCAGCTCGAGTATGTTGCGAGGCCGGGGAAGATTGATATCGACGACCGCCTTGATACGTCCCGGGCTGGCCGTCATCACCACGATTTTGTCGCCAAGCGTCACCGCCTCGTCGACACTGTGCGTAATGAACAGAACCGTCTTTTTATGCTCCTCCCATATTCGCAAGAGCTCTTCCTGAAGAAGCAGCTTGTTCTGTTCATCGAGCGCGGAGAACGGCTCATCCATCAGAAGAACTTCAGGATCATTTGCGAAGGCACGGGCAATCGATACACGCTGCCGCATTCCTCCTGACAATTGATGCGGAAAGTATTCGGCAAAACGGAGGAGCCCCGTTCGATCGAGATAATGGGAAACAACCTCGCGGATTTCACCGGCGCCTGCGCCGCGCATTTTCAATCCATACGCCGCGTTATCCCAGACACTCATCCATGGGAAGATCGAATCCCCCTGGAAAACCATCGCATTCAGCGGCCTCTTGAGGTCCTCGCGGACGATGGAGAGATCACCCGAGGTCTTGCTCTCGAGTCCGGCCGCGATACGAAGAAGCGTCGTCTTTCCGCAACCGGAGGGACCGACGATCACGCAGAATGTCCCCGACGAAATATCGAGCGAAACATTATCGATCGCCGTGATGAGCGCGGAGCGGGACGGGAAGGATTTGGACAGGTTGGAGAGGGATATTTTTGTCGGCATGCACTAAATTCCAACGGTCATTACCCTACGATAGCGGCGATTACGGCTCCGTTGTTATTTATGCGTGCCAAGAACCTTCAACGCCTCCTCGACGAAAGAGGTATCGACGACGTCGGCTACCTTGATGGATCCAGTCAACAAATCGCGATCTTTGAAGAAGGCGAAATCCTTCTCCAGACTTGGCATCGTCAGATGCCCGTCCGGATCGCAACCATTCGGCGTAACCGCACGATATATCGCCGGATCCTTGACCTTGGTTTCCTTCAGGAGAATATCGATCATCTCGTCGGCATTTGGCCCTGCCAGCTTGCCGTCCTTACAAGCACCCCGATAGAAACGCACACCCTGCAGGTACGCGATCATAAAACGGCGGGCTACGTCCGGACGATCCTTGATAAAATGACCGCTATAAAGCAGCGGGGAAACATTCTGGCGAGGATAGAACTGATCCGACGAATAGCGAACGGCGGCACCCTTCGCTAACGCGATCGTTACCGTCGGCTCCGTCACGATGGCGGCGTCGACTGCATGATTCTGAAGTGCCGCCGCCATATCGGGATAAGGCATGTTGTATACGTGGCTGACATCGTCATAGTTCAGCCCGGCGCTCTTCAACGCCTCGTTAAGCGTCGAGCCTGGACAACCACCCTTGCCGGCCTCGGCAACGCGTAGTCCTTTCAGATCGGCAAGACTCTTGAAACGACCGGAATCCACATAGTCCTTGCGAACCATCAGCGGCATGTAACAATAGCCCGGCATGTTCGATGACTTGTCCGCGACGATCTTGATATCGATGCCGCGAGCCATCGCATTATAGAGACCGGCCGAGGTTCCTCCGGTCGCAGCATCGACCTGTCCGGAGCCGAGCGGCGCGACCATCTGCGAGCCCGCCTGGAATGTTACGAAACTGACATCCAGATTTTGCTGTTTGAAATATCCCTTGTGAACGCAGGCATAGAACGCCGCGTCGCTGATCGTTCGAGGGATACCGAGTTTGACGCTGTCCATGCTGCTCGCATAGACTCTCGAAACGACCAAAGGCGAAGCTACAGCGCCACCAACCAGTAGCGTAAGTGCTGCACGTCGTGTTTGCACTTTGTATCCCCCTGAACTATTCCAACGAATAAGTTCCGCCTCGTTTCCCGAGTGTATGGTGTGATTTAGACTTCCACCATCCGGAAGGTTAGTTGTGCTTTTTAGCGACCTCCAGAGCCACAGTATCGCGAAACCGTGGTACCAATTATTCTGGCCCACGATTCCGCCCGGGTAAAGCTGCACGTGTGAGTAAACATGTTAAACATTTCAAACTCACCTACGGAATACACGTTTCGCCGGCACCGCTTTCGTCAGAACCGACTTCGTGTCGATTGCGCACACCATCGACATAACACGACGCGGTAGTTTGATCGCTATCGTCTCCCTATCTCGCCTGCCGGAATGCCGGCAGGGGCTTTCAGAACCGGGTCGAAGCTGCGAAAACGAATTCGAGCATGAAGCCGGACGATGCCTATGAGACGAAACACGCTGAAATTTGAAGCCCGGATTTTTCGGACAACTGCCCGCGTATCGACGGCAAAGATCGGATCAATTGGGGAACGCGGCCAACTTGTTATCGAGTTCGTTAAGCGCCGCATGCCAATCCTCAGTTTCGCCTGACATATAGTGAGCGGCAGGGAAGCGTTCCTGCATATATTCACAGCCCTGAAACAACTTCGTATCGCACACGATGGCGAACGGCTTGTCCTTGGTACGCTTGGCCTCCGCGAACGCTTCCAATATCTCTGAAATACTATTTCCGTCGATACGACGCGTGGCAAATCCAAACGCTTGAAACTTCTCCGGGACCGGCTCGACGCCGAGAATCTTCTTTGGGCTGCCTCCGGCCTGCAAATCGTTATTGTCGATCATGAAGGTGAGATTGCTGAGCTTGTGATGCCCAGCGAACATGGCGGCCTCCCAGACATTGCCTTCCTGAAGCTCACCGTCGGACAACAGGCAATACACCCGCTTGTCGGATCCTCTCAACCGTTCGCCGTAGGCTATTCCCGCAGCTTGCGATGGCCCCTGCCCGAGTGATCCCATCGTGATCACGAAGCCGCGCCGACCCTCACAAGGGCTCATATCCACCTCGGTGCCATCGGCGTTGTACGTGCGCAGTTCATCCATGGTGTAGAGGCCCTGCTCCGCGAACGCGGAGTAGCACATGATGGCGTCATGTCCGTTCGAATTGACGAAGATGTCGTGATACCATCCTTTGCCATCGGGCCGCAGTTCATGGAAGTAGAGGCTCGCGCCAAGGTCCGCCAGTGCGACGCCTTGCCCGGCATAACCACCGCGCTGCATGCAGATATCGATGACGTTGCGCCGCATTTTGAGCGCCAGATGTTCGAGTTCCTTGACCGAAAGATTCTTCTTTGTCATTGCGCACGCCTCCGAATACGTCGTTCATGCATCCTGATCTATGGATTATCCAAAAGATCGTCTCTTCCGCGAAACCGATCGCTCCGTTCAACTAGTGGCGGATCAAGCTCCACACTTCCTTCTTGAGCGCCAGGAAACCAGGCGCCTGTTCTGCTTCCGGAAATTTCATTTGTTTCCACTCGGCCGCCTGCCCCACTTCGATCACGCGGGCTACCTTCGCGGGGCGTTGCGAAAGGACGAACACCTTGTCCGCCAGATAGATCGCCTCTTCCACGGAGTGGGTGACGAACAGCGTCGTGATATGCGTTTGACGAACCAGTTCGAGAAGCATCTCCTGCATCGAGATGCGAATCTGCGCATCGAGCGCGGCGAATGGTTCATCCATCAGCAAAATCTCGGGCTCGATGACGAGCGCGCGCGCGATGGCCACTCGCTGCTGCATTCCACCCGACAACTGTCGCGGATAGGTTTCCGCGAACGACTCCAGCCCGAGCAACTGAAGATATTTCGCGATGATCTCCCGCCGCTTGTCGCGCGGCACCTTCTTAAGCTCGAGCCCGAAATCGATGTTCTGCTGAACGTTCATGTGGGGAAAGAGGGCAAACTTCTGAAATACCATGCCACGTTTTGGCCCTGGCCCTCCAGCCGGCGCTCCATCGAGAAGAACATCTCCGGAGGTCGGCATCTCGAGACCTGCGGCGATACGCAACAATGTGGTCTTGCCACACCCTGATGGCCCAACAATGGTAATGAATTCGCCCCGGTGAACCTCGACATTAATGTCAGTCAGCGCGTGAACATTACCGAACCTCTTGTCGATATCTCGCATGACAAGCTTGGGAACTGATGCCGGATTCCCGTTCATGTGAACGCTTCCTCTCCACGAAATCTTTTCACAACTCGGCCCCGAGCCACCGTGTGCTCGCTGCGCTCAGCTTCCTGAAGCTGAAATCGATCAGCATACCGATCACGCCGATCAGAAGCATTCCCACCACAATATCGGCCGGTCTTTGAGCTTCCTCGGAATTGACGATGATGAAACCAAGTCCGGATTGAGCACCCACCAGCTCCGCACCGATCAATGAAGCCCAGCCGGCCCCGACAGCGGTTCTGATGCCCGACATAATGCTGAGAGCGGCGACCGGTAAGGCAACGCGGATTAATGTCTTTAACCGCCCCGCCCCGATTGTCTTGGCAGCTTCGGCCAATATGGGATCGACCTGATAGACGCCATTCCACGTATTGATGACCACCGGCGGCAACGCGCCAACGAACACGATGAAGGCAGCCGCCTGGAGCGACGGCCCGAGTATCAATACGGTCAACGGAACCCAGGCCAATGGCGGGATATATCGGTAGAACTCGAACAGTGGCTTCGCCATGGCACGGACGAGAGGATACCATCCCATCAATGCACCCAGGGTTATGCCGACCGTAACAGCCAGTCCAACCCCGATGCTCCATCGCAGCAACGATGCTCCGATGTGAAACCAGATCGATTCTCCTGCAAAAGGCTCCGTGAAAGCTGCCCAGAGCGCTCCCAATGCCTGAGAAACGGATGGGAATCCCCGCGGAGGTATGATTCCTGCTAACCAAAGGATCTGCCAAAGCGCGATCAGGCCGCCGACGGAAATGATAGCGCGCCAGTTGACAGACATCGCGAATGGCACCGCAATTCGTTGGTCACGAGCGGTCTGAGAACTCATGGCTAGAACCCGCCCCTGATACGGCGCTCGAGCGCTCTGAATGTAATACTCAACAAGCCTCCAACCAGTCCGATGATGAACATCGACACGAGAACAATGGACGGCTGGATGGCATATTGCGCCTGCACCAGCATGTAGCCCAACCCTGCGCTTGAAGCGACAAGCTCGGCCGCCACCACCGTCATCCACGCCGAACCGATGGCAATACGTATACCGGCCAGAATATCGGACGATACCGTCGGAACGACGATCGACCTCAGGATGCGCTTGTCCGACGCGCCGAGGCATCGCGCCGCGTCGACAAGAATCGGATCGCGCCCGACGACCGCTCCGTAAGCGTTGATGATGCATGGCATCAACGCAGAGATAAAAATCACGAATATCCGGCCGGATGGCGCGATTCCAAACCACAGCACGGCAAAGGGAATCCATGCTGGTGGAGGAATCGGCCGCAACAGCTCGATCACCGGGCTGACATATTGGCGTATGCGTTCATTCCAGCCCATCAAGACACCGAGCGGGACACCAATCACCACTCCGAGCATCCAGCCGATCAGCACCACGGACAGGCTTGCGAACAGGTTTTGAGGGAGCGTCGTGCCGTTGTAAGTATGAGTTGCCAGCCAGATCGCCCGCGATACGACGTCCGCGGGCGACGGGAGGGTCAATGACGAAACCAATCCAAACCCGTCCGTAACCGCGTACCAAAGCAAGAGCGCGGCCACGATACTGACAATGGACCAAAGCGACGAACAGTCGCGCCGATAGTCCATTATACCCTCCCGACTTTCCCTAAAATCAAACCGACCTACTTGGCGGCTACTTTTTCCAGGAACTCCGCCGTAACAAACTTGGCGTTGGCTTTCTTATCCAGCGAACCAATTTCCACTAGAAACTCCGATGTCGACTCAAGTGCCTTCTGCACCTCGCCTGAACGTATTCGCTTCAACGATTCCTCGATGGATGGATAGTCCTGCGTCAGAAATCCACCCTTGATCAGTTCGGGAGACAGCTTCAGGCCGACTTCGTTGAAATAGCGCTCGGCCAACGGTAGAGCCTCGTTGAGTTTGGTTCGCAACATGTCGTTGACGCGATAGACCGCACGGAGAAAGCCTATCGTCGCCTCGGGATGCTCTTTCGCAAAAGCCGGTCGGACGACATAGAAATCATAAGTGTTAACCCCGGCCTCGGCGTTGGTTTTGCAGATCGGGCGATATTGGCCGGATTTATTGAGAGACTCCGTGAATGGATACCAGCTCGATATGATGTCGCCTTGGCCGCCGTCGGCTGCCGTTGGAATGTTCGGCGGCTTGACGTTGACCATCTTGACGCTCGACGGCTTGACCTTGTGCTTCTCCAAACATGCATTCAGAAAATACTGCATGTTTGAGCCCACCGCGGTGAGCGCTACCTTGCCCGGAAGATACGTCTCAAGATTGTCACTTCCAGGTGCGTCCTTCCGAACGAAAACCTCATAGTTGGTCATCTGAACGTTATTGAGGCCGATCACTTGGAGATTGTACTTCACCCCGGCGCTAACGGTGGGCGGGCCGCCGAGATATCCGCCATCCCATGCGCCGGCGTATCCTGCGGCAATCGCGGCGGGTCCGCTCGGAAAATAGGTGATCGGAGGAACATCCAATCCTTCTTCCTTGAAGAAACCAAGTTCGCGCGCCGCCCACAACGCAAAACCGGGATGCGTCGGGAGCGCCATTACGTTCATCTTTGTTATTTTCTTTGGACTGGCCGCGCGAGCGCCGCCAACACCGGCGAGGAGCAATGCTCCGGCGCCGCCAAGGACGGCTCTTCGATTCGTTCTGGTATCAAACGATCGCATGTCTTCCTCCCTCTGTCTTATGTGAACTCAGTTCTATTCGGAAACGCTCTTCAGATGCCGCTAAACGGCAGCGGCAACATGGAAACCTCCGCCACCGGCGTTAATCTGCGCGCCGGTGACAAGAATCGCCGAATCCGACAGCAGCCACATTGCAATCTCCGCGATTTCCTCGGGACGCCCGATGCGCCCCATTGGAATCGATTCCTCGATCCGCCGCAGCGCTTCCGGAGTGTTCTGCAGCTTCTCGGTCATCGGGGTCGCGACGACGCCCGGACGTATTGTGTTCATGCGAATACCACGATTGGCAATATCGCGCGCGGCGCCGGTCGTGTACGCATCGACAGCCGCCTTCGATGCCGCGTATGCTGCCGCGCCAGGGCGCCCCCCAATCGTCGCGGCCATCGACGAGATGTTGACAATGCTACCGCCTCGCCCATCCATCTGCCGGATCGCCTCTCGGCAACAAAGGATGAGTCCAGTGATGTTGACGCGCATCATCAGGTCGAGAGCGTCTCCCTTGTAGTCTTCAGGCCTCGCGCTATACGAGACGCCTGCTGCATTGACCACCCCATCAACCGGCCCCAACGCCGATTTGACTTCCGCAAACATCGCGACAACCTCGCTCTCTTTGCAGACATCGGCGACTACAGCGATTGCTTCCCCTCCGCTTCTTCGAATCTCGGCGACGACAGCCTCCGCGTCGTCGCGGTAGGAAGCGAGTGCGCCGACGGCGACTTTATAGCCACTCTTTGCCGCAAGCCGAGCCGTTGCTCGCCCGATGCCGCTGGCACCGCCGGTTACGAGACATACCTTCATCGCGATCCATCCTTCATTCGTTTTACAGCTTCGCTATCGCTTTTGTTCACGTTGTCGCCGCGCACCCGGTCGGCATGCACTGCCGTCGATCCGGCGCTGTTAAAACCTGTTTGTGGATCTGCTCCACCGGGGTTCACGCCGCTGCCTGAATTCGGCGCGCAAGTGACTCTGCATCAAGCGAGAGTTGTGCGCGAATGTAGTTCAATGTCCCGCCCGGCGCCCATTGATTGGGGATACCCAGACGCGTCAGGCGCGGTCCATTCCCACGCTCCGTCAAAATCTCGGCGACCAGACTGCCCAGCGCTCCGACGATCTGATGGTTCTCGAGCGAAAACACCTCTTTTCGATCGGCGCAGAACTCCAGTATTTCTTGCGACCGCACCGGCTTCAATGTCGGGACGTGCAAGACGCCGTGCTCGACACCGGCCTTCGTCAACAACTCGGATGCTTCCAAAGCCCATTGTGTGGCGGAGCCGGTCGCGATGATGCCCGGCCCCTTTCCTTCCTTGAGGACGTAGGTTTTGCCGACTTCGAATTGGTGCTGAGAGGGGTCGAATAGCTGAGGCACGACACCACGATGACCGCGCACGTAGACAAGGCCGCTCTGATGGACCGAGACACGCACGGCTTGCATGAACTCAACGGCATCGGCCGGATCGATCACCGTCGCGTTCGGCACCGCCCGTGTCATCGCAAGATCTTCGGTCGCTTGATGATGAATGCGCGCCGGATTGACGATCCCCGGAGTAAAGCCCACGACTACACAAGTACGCGGCCCGGTCCCCATGCAAATCACCATCTGGTCGAACGCTCGTCGCGACGCGTAGCAGGCAAACGTCGTCGCGATCGGGATGTATCCCGCCTTGGACAGACCGGCGCCTACCGACAGGAGATTTTGCTCCGCCATGCCGACATCGAGAAATTGCTTCGGCCTCTCGAGCGGGACACGATGCAGATCCACGTACGGCCGCAGATCCGCGGTCATGAAGATTACGTTCGGATTGCTCTCGCAAATCTCCATCGACACCGTGTCGAATGGCGCAGTCATTGTTGAGCCCGTCGGAGCAAGCATCATCGCGGCATCCTAACCTGCTATTCGAGAATAGAATCCCGATCACACACCTCACTGGTGCGCGACGGATTTGCCAGTCGATCGAAATTAACCGTCGTCGCCGACGCGGAGGCTTACGTTCGCCAACCGAAGGAACGTAGCAACTGCGGGGATCGCGCCCGCATCGGCACCTGTTTGGAAAGCCAGAAATCAGGATCGAGGACGAACGTGTCACGTCCGTCGTCGCGTTGGTCGCAACCTAACGTTTCAGTCATGGCGCGTTTCCTAAGCATTCTTGACTATAGCCTTACAATGTAAGTCTATGGTCGAGAAGTCAAGCACTGCAGCCAAGGGCATCTCATTTTTCGCGACAGCCCGCGCACTCATTCCGCACTGCAAGAAAGATCAAATGATCGTAGAGCCTCTATTAGTTTGCGACCGATGGAAGCCGAGTGATTTCCACGGATGATCAACAGGAATGCCGATCCCGACCACCCACGAAACGACTATAATCTTTGGCGACACGATCCGCCCTGAAGCACACATGCATCCGCTGTGGCACCACTTGCGCGTAGCTGCTGTTCAAAGCGCCTTTCGCGATGATCCGAAAGCCACCGACAACCAAACGACTGCCCTTGACGAAACAGACCTGATTCAGGCAACGACGGAAGCAGGGTAAATTTCAATGAACAAGACCATGACCACGAAGAAGTCTGCTGCCCGCCCCAGAAAGCCTCGCGACGTAAAGAGCGCCACTCCACGTCCGCCGCTTACTAGACAAATAATTCTTCAAACGGCGCTCAAGCTGGTCGACAATAAAGGCTTCGATGCTCTGAGCATGCGTCGACTCGGGCGCGAGCTTAATATTGAGGCCATGTCGATCTATCACTATTTCAAGAACAAAGACGACCTGCTTGATGGCCTTCACAGCCTTATGATGCAGCATATCTTCAAGATCATGAATGCCAACTCATCCCAGGATCAATCCTGGGATCATCAAGCGGAAAATTTCGCTGCAGCTTATCGGATCGTAGGTCGAGCCCACCCTCACATATTCCGGATCGTAGCCCAGAGACCTCTCGTTATGGACGAAGCGATTCCGACCGGTCATTCGCTCATGGAAGCTTTTCTTCGCGCTGGTCTTGATAACAATGGTGCCATTGTTGCTTATCGATCGGTCACATGTTTTGTCGCGGGATTCGTCCTGCTGGAAAACGCAACACTTAAGCCTCTCTACACCACAGGAGATTTCGATCTTGAGTACACCAGGGGCTTGGAAGTTCTTGTGACCGGGATCAGGGAGCGACTTTCACCAGAAATTAGGACTGCTTCGAAACAAGCCTCGCGCCGATCGGCTCGATCCAAAAGTGCCACGCAATCGCGCCGTGTTACGTAAGCGCAATTTTCCGGTTGAATTCTTGAGGCCTCGATCGTCGAGATAAGCCGAGATAAGCTCAAGACGGCGGATCGCGGTTCGGGCCCGAGTCAACATGGATAGTTGGTGCAATGTCGAACTTGAGGTCAACGGCCGCCTCCGCCTATTCGATCCGGGATACTTCCGAAACTACCGGACGGCCTCATCTCGAACATTCCACAATCTGTTGTGGTTGCTCGAAAGACATCCTGTATCGTCGCGGTTTCCAAGGTTTCGCGCGCGCTGTTACTAACCGTGCGCTGGGGCGCCGTATGGGGGGCGAGGGTCGGGCTTATGGGGGGCCTCCTGAGCTCTTTGGCAATCCGATCCGGAAAATGGGGTCGTCAGGATACCGCAGAAGGCGGGATTCCGCAGAATTAGCACGATATGCACCGGCATTATTTACGTGAATGGCCCGAATGCCAGGTTGAGGACTTTCTTGTTTGAAATATATGTTTAAATTGAATACTGAAGAACTCGGATGATCCGCGCGTTTGCACGATATCGCGATTAGGGGCTGACCCTGTCATCCTTAAACGAGCGATCTCCCGGTGGTTGGCTCTGATCCGCCGGTTCGGTGGAACGTTGCCTGATGAGCAAGAATAGCGAGCCTCCTGGAGTTATCGTCAGGTGGCACGTCAATAAAGTGGAATGTGAGAAAGTGGCGACTCGGCGGTTCAGCTCTGACCGGCCCTGTCGCGGGTTCTGGAAAATTTAGGTCTTCATGGCACAGAGTCGCCCCTTTGATCTCGAGAACGAAACGGCTGCTCGTCTCGTCGCCGCAGCTGAAGAGCTGTTCGCGCAACGAGGACAAGAGAACGTCTCGTTGCGTGACTTAACCAACCGTGCGGGCGTGAACGTCGCCGCCGTGAATTACCACTTCGGCTCCAAGGAGGCATTGGCGGAGGCGCTTCACGAGAAGCTGGCTCAACGGATCAGCGAGCAGCGCAGGAAAGCCTTAATGGATCTGAGCAAGGTCCAGTTGAATCGTCGAAACCGTCGCGCTCACCTCGAAGCTCTGCTGAGATCGTTTATCGATCCGTATCTTGGCGAAGGCAACGAGAACCAGGGCCGGCTTCTCGCGCGGCTCTTTCTACACCATCGTTTGAATCCAACGGAAGGCAGTTTGCGCATTACCAAGGTTTACCTCGATCCGATCGCTGCGGAGTATATTCGCGCGCTCATCGCGACCTGCCCACATGTGCCACCGCACGAATTCTATTGGCGCTACGTTTACATGGTGAACATGCTGATCGCGGTGAGCGCTGATGTCACCTCGGTTGAACGAATCGCTGTCCTTTCAGGTGGAGAAATCAAAGATTCGACTACACGGTCGACACGCTACGAGACAGTGTTGCGCTTTCTGATTGGCGCCTTCTGGGGAGCTGACGAGCGCTAGTGTGGTGGTTCAGAAGTTCGCTTCATTGTCTCGGCGAGTCCTTCAAGCGACCTTCTGAACCCAAACCACACTCAATTCATGGAGTTGCTAGTGTCCTTGCGAATCCGAAGTTCGCAAGGAAAAGCTCTGCAGTATGAGGCGAACTTCGGATTCGGGACACTAGAAGCCGCCCTGCGATGTCCCGTGGGACATCCCTCTCAAGACGATCAGGAGCTATTTTCCGCCGTCAATCATCAATGATGGCGACAGCACGAGTCCAGCCAGCACTGGCCTGTTTGACCTTCACCGGAAAGCAGGCGACCTGGAAGCCAGTGGAAGGCAGATCTTCCAGATTGTGCAACTTTTCGATCTGCGAATAGCCGATCTCCCTCCCGACACGATGGCCCTCCCAGATCAGAGAAAGATCACCTGTTTCCTGGAACCGGCGCCGCGTATGGGAAAAGGGCGCATCCCAACTCCAGCCATCGGTGCCAACCATTCGAACGCCTTGTTCGAGCAGCCAAAGCGTTCCTTCGCGGCCGACCCCGCAGCCGGAGTCCATATAATCGTCGTGACCGTAGCGTAGTCCGGCCCTGGTATTCACGACCACGATTTCCAAGGGCGAAAGACGGTGGCCGATGCGCGCGAGTTCAGTCTGGATATCCGATGGCGTTACCACGTAGCCATCCTCGAAGTTTCTGAAATCAAGCTTCACGGCAGGCTGCAGACACCATTCCAGCGGCAATTCGTCGATCCGCATGGAGGGCTCGCCGCCGTCGCGGAAACGTCCGTTCATCCGGGAAAAATAGTGATATGGAGCGTCTACGTGGGTGCCATTGTGGGTCGTCAATTGACATCGTTCGACGGCCGCATATTCCCCTGATGGGAGATCTTCCACTCGAAGGCCAAAATAGTCGGCAATCCCGGGGGCCGTTGCATGATGGTCGAGATACTCAATCTTAGGTAACGCATGCGGAGGGTCGCTCGCTATTCCGTTCTCAATCGAGACGGAGAGATCGACAAGTCGTCGCGCCATTCAGACAGCCCCTTTGAGTTTCTGTTTCGCCGGATGTTTCGGGTTATGGTTTTGCGACGGCCTTGTCGGCATACTTGTTGGTATAAAACCGATCAAACGGAGGGCTGACGGCTTCGCCGCCCTCAGCCATGACCGAGAGAACAGCCTCAACGCCCTTTGGCTTGATCACCACGTCGCGGGAATAGGAGGCGAGATTGCTCTGCCAGGCGGAGTCGAAGCTCTCCTCGCTCATGGCCTTGAAGAAGGTGCGGACCGAGGCTTTTGCGGCCGGAGGATCGTCCCGGATCAGCTTGAGAGCGCGGTTGAGCGCCCGGAGCGTGCGCACGGCCACGTCCTCATTTGCGCTCAGCCATTGCTCCGTGGCATTCACGCTGACATAGAGCAGGCCGTCGGCCTTCGGATATTCACCCTTCGCGAAATCCACCAGCATGAAGGCCTGAGCTTCCTTCTGGGCATAGTAGTCCGTGGGCGGAGCAGTAATGATGCCGTCCACACGCTTCATCTTGAGGGCGGCGAGAACCTCAGGGCCACCTCCAACCGGAGTTAAAGTGACGTCGCGATCCGGATCCATGCCGGCGCCCTTGATCATCGAGCGGAGCAGATAGTCATAGGCGCTGCCGACGCCATTGGTGGCGATGGTCAGGCCACGCAGCGCGGCCACCCGCTCCTTGAAGGGCGACGAGGCGTTCAGGTTGAGGCGATCCGCGACGTCCTTGCGTAGCAGTAGCTGAGCGAGGAACTGATCGGTCAGCGCGCCGATCATCTTGACGCCGTTTCCCTTCGCGGCCGCGCGGATCGGCGTGGCGGGAAACCCCAGCGACATAGTCGCGCCGCCCGTCAATACGGCGGTCATGGCTTCCGGCCCGCTCTTGGCAATGACGACTTCCGCGTCGATCTTCTCGTCGCGGAAGTAGCCGCGCTCGCGGGCGATATACATCGGTGCCCATAGCAGGACGTTGCTGGTCTGTATGACGGTTATCTTGTCGGTCTTGTCGGCAGCTGCGGCTGGCAGCACCGAGGCCAGGGACACCAGCGCCGCACAGGCCAAAGAAAACAGTTTCATTTTGATCTCGCCTCCCCGCGTAACCGTATTCGGTGACACACGCATTTCTTTCGCTCTCTCTGCCTTCAGTCACGGCATCGGCCGTTCAGCGATTCTGATGGGCCGAAGCACCGACAAACCAAAGGCAGCGTTCGCTATTGATGTTTCAATTTATTATTTAAAGCAATCGCTTGAATCAAAGTCAAGTATGAGGTTTCGGCGGATCGAAGCTCGCGCCTGCCCGACGATCAAAATGTCAGCAGGGTTCGCGCGGTGTCGCCGGCGATAAGCTTGCGCGTTTCAGAGTTCAGCGGGGCCTTCCTGATCCACGCCGCGGCCGCATGATTGTCCGCATAGGGCCAATCCACGGAGAACAGGATCTTGTCCTCGCCAAGTTGAGCGATGCTACAAGCGAGCGCGTGGTCTGAGAAAAAGCCGCTCGTTGTTATGTAGAAATGTGTCCTGAAGACAGAAGCGAAATTCTTCATCGGGGTATTGCGGGCAAGCGACTCGTCAATCCGATCCAGAAGAAACGGCAAGCCTTCGCCCAGATGGCCGAGAATGATTCTGAGTCGCGGGAAGCGATCAAACGCACCACTCAGAGCGAGGCGCAGCGCATGTGTTCCGGCATCGACGGTAAAGCCCCAGGCCGCCGCCGCGAACATCGGATGCGTCCTGGCGTAATCGCCAATCAGCGCGCGTTTGGCGTCCGAAGGAAGATCAGCCGGATGAAGGTAGATCGGAACATTGAGCGCCTCCGCCGCCTCGAGGATAGGCCAGTATTTGCGGTCATCGAGATATTCGCCGTTCGTCGAACCGTTGATCATGGCTCCCTTGAAGCCAAGCTTCGTGACGGTTCGCTCGAGTTCCTCGGCTGCAGCGCGCGGATGCGTCGTCGGAAGGGACGAGAAGGCCGCGAACCTGGCACTATTATCGGCGATAAAGCCGTGGAGCCGATCATTGACATCCCGACAGAGTGCCACGGCATCTTGGTCAGGAACGGCTTGCAAGCCCGGAGGCGCATGCGAAAGGACCTGCATCGATATCCCGGCAGCATCCATGTCCTCGAGGCGGGAAGAATGACCAAGACGCATTCTCTCGGTTAAGGCGTTAGAGGGGGCTCCCAGGTAGCGCAGCAGATTCTCATCGACATAGTGTTCCTCAAGAGCAATCAGCGTCATTGCATCGCCTCCCATTCCGGGCCTCAAAGCTCTACTTGATACGTATTCCGATCGACGACGGACATGCGGGAAGAATTGTGCCTTCGCAGGATCCGAAGCCGATGGCAAATCCGTTTCCGCGCGCGACTCCCGAGAGAGAAAGACTGTCACCGTCTTGAAGGAAGGAGCGCTCCGTTCCCCCGACCGACAGCGGACGACTGCCGTTCCATGCCAGCTCCATGAGCGATCCATACTCACCCTCAGTGAGACCGGAAATGGTTCCCGATCCCAGAAGATCGCCCACGGACATCGCACAACCACCTATCGCATGGTGGGCTAATTGCTGTGCCGACGAATAATACAAGGCGCTGTGGTTCGTTTTGCTGATGCGGGTATATTCACGGCAATGCGCCGGCCGCAGATGCACCTCAAGGTCGATGTCGTAGAGCGTGCCGACCCCTGCCAGATAGGGAAGAAGCGGGTTGCGGAGTTCCGGCAAAGGCTTCGCGAACGGTTGCAGCGCGTCGCGTTGAACGATCCAGGGCCCGATACTCGTTCCGAAAGCCTTGCCTTGAAACGGACCAAGCGGCTGGGCTTCCCATCGCTGAATGTCTCGCGCGGACCAATCGTTGAGCAGGACATAGCCGAAGATTCGCTCATCGGCGCTTTCCGGATCAATCGGTCGGCCCATGGTCGAAGGGACGCCTATGACGGCTCCTATCTCCAGTTCGAAGTCGAGTTTTTCTGACGGCCCGAAACGTGGAAGCTCCTCGTCCGGGAACTTCAATTGACCAAGAGGCCTCGTGATTGGCGTGCCGGAAACCACGATGGTCGATGCCCGCCCATTGTAACCGATCGGCAAATGAGTCCAATTCGCGGGGATCGGGGCGTCGGTACGGCGCCATATCGACCCCATGTTGATGGCATGCTGCAGGCCAGCATAAAAGTCCGTGAATTCCGCCACTTTGAAGGGCAAATGCAGGGTAACGTCCGATAGAGGAATCAGATGGCTTGCCAGTTGCTCACGGCGGCCCGCGCCTTGCTCTGACAGCGCATCCTGGAGCCATCCTCTGAAACGACGCCAGACATCGGGACCCGTCGCCATGAATGCGTTCCACGAGCCATCCTCAAAGACGGACGCGGTCAGAATTTTTGAAAGCAGGCCGCCCCTCTCCAGGGCCGTCAGATCAAGCGCAAATTCCCCGATCGCAACGACGCAGCGCTTGCGCGATTCATTTTTCCGGGACGCAACGCCACAGGGCAGATTGTTGACCGGAAACGGGCACCCTTCCGCATTCGCGGTGTCGATCCAGCTAGATATTAAAGTCACTTACGCCCTCCTTCGCCAACGCAACCACGAAGCCCCCTCGCAAGGCGGCTTGACCTGCATTAAATCAAATGCTTTAAATATTCAATTGAAACGGAACATCTAAATGTCGTTACGACAAGATTCAATGACCAGCAGCGAGCCGGCCTCTGTATCGCCTGGCACGCAGCCCTTGGCACGGTTCGCTAACGTCTCGAAAAGCTTTCAAAGGCCTGACGGAGGCACGCTGGAAGTCTTGAAGGGAGTGTCGCTCGAGATCGCTGAAGGCGAAATCGTCACAATGCTCGGCCCCTCGGGATGCGGCAAATCCACCTTGCTCAACATGCTTGCCGGCATCTTTCCGCCGAATTCAGGAGAGGTGTTCTATCGAGATCAGCCGGTTCGGAACATCAACACCCGGACTGGCTACATGACTCAAAACGACCATCTGCTGCCATGGCGCACAGTCGCCCATAATGTCCGCGCGCCGCTGGAAATCAGAGGCGTGTCGCGCGCCAAAGCCGACAAACGCGTCGAGGAATTGCTCGATCTCGTCAACCTGACCGGGTTCGGTGCAGCGTATCCCTCGCAGATTTCGGGGGGAATGAGGAAGCGCGTGGTGCTCGCGAGGCTCCTTGCCTACGATCCCGACACGTTGCTCCTCGACGAGCCATTCGTTGCGCTCGATGCGCAACTCAGATTGGCGATGCAGATGCAGTTGCGTCATCTCAGCAAGGCTCTGGGCAAAACGGTCATGTTCGTGACGCATGATGTCGATGAGGCTGTGGCGCTTGGCGATCGTTGCGTGGTGTTCTCGGCCAGACCCGGCGTCGTTCGCGAAATTGTCGACATCAATCTTGGAACGTCTCGCGATCTCTTGCGGCTGCGTGGTCAACCGCAATACGCGGAGCTCTGTGCCAAACTTTGGAACCGGATGGCGTTGTCAGAGGAGGGTATTTCCTGATGGTCATCTTCCTCAGAGTCCTTTTCGCTGCGATCCTCCTCTCATTCTGGGAATTTGCCTCCGGGCGCCTCATTTCACCACTCTTCGTGAGTTCTCCCACGGCCATCGGCAAGGCTCTTTGGGATCTCGTGAACGACGGCAGTTTCTTCACGCACATGGCCGTTACGGCCATGGAAGCCGGCGGAGGCTTCCTGTTGGGAGGAGCAGCCGGTGTGATTGCCGGAGTCGTGCTGGGTCGCGCGCGCCTCTTGGCCGAAGTGCTCGATCCGTTCCTTCTCGGCTTTTACAGCCTGCCGAAAGTGGCCTTGGCGCCATTCTTTCTGATGTGGTTCGGCATCGGAATCGAAATGAAGATCATCTTTGCGGCCGCAATCGTCTTTCTGCTGGTGTTCCTCAACACCTATTCGGGGGTGCGTGGCGTATCCAAGGAACTCGTGACCGTCTTTCGTCTGATGGGCGCCTCCGAACGTCAGATCGTGTGGAAAGTGGTTATTCCGGCAGCGATTACCTGGGTTTTCACGGGTCTTCGCCTGAGCGTTCCCTATGCACTGGTCGGCGCCATCATCGGTGAACTGATCGCGTCAAACCGTGGACTGGGATACCTCGTCGCGAAGGCTACCACTCAATTCGACACGGCTGGGGCGTTCGCGGCCCTCATCGCCATTATCTTTCTGTCCGTCCTTTTGAACATGAGCATCAAAATCGCAGAGCGGCGGTTGATGCCATGGCGGGAGGCTGAGAACACGAAGGAAATGTCCGTGTGAACGGAGGCGCACGAGAAGGCATCATCACGAACAAAATGCTTTCGCAATCTTCAGAACCTTTTTGCGATGGACCGCATTCGCGTTCACGCTCCACGGTGCGAAAAATTCCTGCAAGACGTGCATCGGGCGGCCGAAGGATCGAACTCTCACCACCAAGTCCATTCATCAATCGATGACGAGCGCCTATGACATACGTTTCAATGACCGTTAACGGACGGACGGCTTCTGCTGAGGTGGAAGATCGTGTGTTGTTGGTCCATTTCCTGCGCAATCATCTCCGCCTGACAGGGACGCATGTCGGATGCGACACGAGCCAGTGCGGCGCCTGCGTTGTGCATGTCGATGGCAAAGCAATCAAGTCATGCACTACGCTTGCCGTACAGATGAACGGCGCATCCGTTACAACAATCGAGGGACTTGCGAACGGCGGAGAACTTCACCCCGTCCAGTCTGCGTTCCGCGAGCATCACGGACTTCAATGTGGCTTCTGCACGCCCGGCATGATCATGACGGCGGTGGAAATGATCGAGCGTGCCAAACGAGATGGCCGCACGCTTGATGAAAATACAATCCGACATGGACTTGATGGCAACATCTGTCGCTGTACCGGCTATCACAACATCGTCCGCGCGATCGAGGCGGCTGCAAGCCAAATGATCTGAGAGCAGTTCGATGAAGCAACGATCGGAAGCAGAATGTTCTCATCGTCACTGACGCCTGAAGCAGGTCGCACGTCAACCGAGTCGAACCATGTATAGCATAACCTATCACCGTGCTTCGTCCGTAGAGGAAGCCGCCTCTCTTCTGACGTCGTTCGAGGAAGGGAAGTTCATCGCCGGCGGACAGACGCTGATCCCGACCATGAAGCTCCGAATAGCCGCACCGTCGCATCTGGTCGATCTGCGGCATATCGAAACGCTCAAGGGAATCACGGTCGAGAAAAGCATGGTGACCATAGGCGCCATGACGACTCATGCGGAGGTTGCAGGTTCGGTCGAATTGCATTCAGTCTGCCCGAGCCTCTGCGCCCTCGCCGGCGGTATCGGCGACCCCGCGGTACGCTATATGGGGACGATCGGAGGATCGGTCGCCAACAACGATCCTGCCGCCGACTACCCCGCCGCGATGATGGCGCTCGGGGCCTCGATCGTGACGAACAGACGCACTATCGTCGCTGATGATTTCTTCAAGGGCCTGTTCGAAACCGCACTCGACGATACCGAGATCATTGCCGCGATACGTTTCAAGCCGCCCGTTCGCGGCGCTTATGCCAAGTTTCCAAGCCCAGCCTCTCGTTTCGCCATGACAGGCGTCTTCGTAGCGCAGGCGGATGATGGCATCGTACGTGTTGGCGTGACCGGTGCGGGCCTCAGCGGGGTATTTCGCCAGACGGGCTTCGAGCAAGCCCTCACGAATGACTGGAGTCAGGCTGCGCTTGATAACGTATCGGTCGATGAAAGCATGATGCTTTCCGACATTCATGCCAACGCAACCTATCGGGTGAACCTCGTCAAAGTCATGGCCAAACGTGCCGTGGCCGCGGCAAGCGGCATGAGGAAATGAAATGCGGAAGAATAGCGGATTGGGCGCATCGTTGCGCCGCTATGAAGATGATCGCCTGATCGTCGGGGCCGGGTCGTTCGGCGATGATCTGAATCTGCCGGGACAGGCTTACGCCGTCATGGTCCGCTCTCCCTACGCCCATGCCAGAATCATCAGCATCAAGATTGAGGCCGCGTTGGCGCAATCCGGCATACTCGCTGTTCTGACTGCGGCCGATTATGTGGCTGACGGTTTGAAGCCGGTTCCTCTACGACCTATCACCGTGTCTCCGCCGGATATTCCGGCCGTCAATGCCGACGGCTCGCCCATCTTCATTCCTCCTTGCTATCCCCTCGCCCTTGATCGTGCCCGGTACGTCGGAGAAGGCGTCGCCTGGGTCGTCGGCGAATCGATCGAGCTTTGCAAATCGGCGGCCGAACTTGTGGAAGTCGAATACGAAGAGTTGAAGGCTGTCTCCGACAGCCGCGCCGCTCTGGATTCGACGACCGCGCTGTTGTGGGACGACCTGAAATCAAATGTGGTCCTGGACGGTCGGGCTGGAAGCGCCGCCGCGGTCGACGAGGCCTTTCAACGAGCCCGGCATGTCGTCAGGCTGGACGCTCTCATTCCTCGGCAAACGGGCGCTCCGATGGAGCCTCGCACCGCGGCGGCGAGCTACGATCCTGTCGCCGGCAAAGTAACCCTTTATGCCGGCGGAGGCAGCGTCACTCGCCCGAGGGGCGATCTGATGCATATGCTCAATCTATCGAACGAGCAGGTGCGTGTTGTGGCGCGAGATGTCGGCGGAAATTTTGGTACCAAGAACTATACGTTCCCCGAATTTGCTCTTTCCGCATGGGCGGCAATGAAATTGGGGCGGCCCGTCAAATGGAATTGCGAACGCATTGAATCATTCCTGTCCGACTTTCATGGTCGCGATCTTGCCGTAGAGGCTGAACTCGCGCTCGACGAGACGGGCAAATTCCTGGCGCTTCGGTCAACCAATCTGAGCAATCTGGGTGCTTATCCCTTCTCCTTCATCCCCCTTCTCAAGGGGACGGAATTGATGTCGAGCTTGTATGACATTCCGGCAGCGAGCGCTCGAACGATGGCGGTTTGCACCAATACGCCGCCGACCGCTCCATTGCGAAGCGCCGGCCGGCCGGAAGCGATGTTCGTGATGGAGCGTTTGATAGATCTTGCAGCCAAGAAGTGCGGATTCGATCGCCTCGAGCTGAGGCGGCGCAACCTCATCCCACGCGCGAACCTGCCTTATAACAATCCATATGGCATGGAGTACGACAGCGGGGATTATCCCGGCGTTTTCGAAATCGCTGTGGAATTGGCCGATATGGCGGGATTTCCCGAGCGGAAGGCCGAATCGGAATCGCGCGGTCTCAAGCGCGGCATCGGATTTGGAAACTATATTGAGTCCGCCAGTGGCGCTCCACATGAGCGGGCGATCGTGACGGTTCATCCTGAAGGCAAGATTTCCGTCATCATCGGAACGCTATCGGCCGGTCAGGGCCATGATACGAGTTTTCGCCAAGTGGTCGTCGAATTTCTGGGCGTTTCGCCAGACGCCGTCGAGATTAGGACCGGCGATACAGATGTCGCGACTGTTGGCGGCGGCTCTCATTCCGGTCGATCGATGCGGCATGCAACAACCACGATTGCCAAAGCTTCTAGCGAGATCATCACGCGAGGAACCCGCCTGGCCGCGCTTCTCCTGCAGTTGCCAGAACATCAGATCAGCTTTCACGACGGAAAGTTTTCCTCCCCCGCGGCCAATCGCTCCATCGATCTTTTCGAACTTGCCAGAGTTGCTCTCGAACAGCGTGAAATTCCGGAGGATTTGCGCGGCGTGCTTCAGGCGACGGCGGACGTGCACTCGACGGTATCGTCGTTTCCCTTTGGCAGCCATGTCAGTGAGGTCGAGGTCGATATTGAGACCGGCGCGGTGACAGTCGCCAGATATGCTGCGGTCGACGATGTCGGACGCGCAGTCAACCCGATGACCGTCGACGGTCAAACCCATGGCGGAATTGCCATGGGGATTGGCGAGGCGCTTATGGAAAAATGCGTGTACTCCGAAACCGGAGAACTGCTCAGCGCTTCATTCATGGATTACGCGATGCCGCGAGCGTCCGACCTGCCAAGCTTCACAACGCACATCAGCGAGGTTCCGTCGACAACGCATCCTCACGGACTTCGAGGAGGGAGCGAAGGAGGCGTAACGCCAACGCTGGCCGTCGTTTGCAATGCAGTTCTCGATGCGCTGGCAGAATTCGATATCGACCACATCGAACTCCCATTGACGCCCGATCATGTTTGGCAAGCGATCGCAAGCAGAAGCTCCCGCTAAGGCAGGCAAGAAAAACCCCGACGTCCTTTCGGAAGCCGGGGTTTTAGACGACCTGCTATCGCAGGCATCGGTGGTTGCGGGGATAGGATTTGAACCTATGACCTTCAGGTTATGAGCCTGACGAGCTACCGGGCTGCTCCACCCCGCGATAAACGATTGCGCGCCTTCGAAGAATCCACCGGACCAGACTTGAACCAACACCCAAAGGCGTCGATCGATCCCGACCCAAGACTTCCTGAGAAGGCAACCAAGGCCGCAGCCAATGGCGCTGGGGGTGTGTATCAATGCCTGCCGGCTTTGGGAAGAGCAGATAGCCATCTTTTCAAGATTTTATGACGACGATGGGGAAAAAGGCCGATTTGCTGACTGTACGTGGAGCGTTGCCATAAAATCCATCGAATACAACGTCTTACAGGGACTCTTGCCGCCGGCGGCACAATGGAACAGCATTGCCGCCAGCTAGGCATTTTCAACGGGGTATCCATGGATCGAACGGTCAAAACCAGCAGCGACGACCCGCTTGAGAGTGGCTTTCGCCATATGGCGCAGCTCTCCCGGTCGATGTCTCCGGCGACCTTGGCAGAGCGGCTGGATCGCCTGAAGCGGCTGCGCGCCGCGGTTGCCGATAACGAACCCCGTTTCAATCAGGCCATTTCCGCCGATTTCGGCCACCGCTGTGCAATCGAGACGACGATCGCCGAAACCTTGCTGGTGCAGGGTGAGATCAAGCACGCCATGCGGCATCTCAGGCGCTGGATGGCGCCGCAACGCATCGCCACCCAATTGCAGTTCTGGCCGGCCAAAAATCGCCTGATCCCGCAGCCGCTCGGCGTCGTCGGCATCATCGCGCCGTGGAACTACCCGTTGCAACTGACCCTTGCGCCCGCGGTAGCGGCGATCGCCGCCGGCAACCGCGTCATGATCAAGCCGAGCGAATTGGTGCCGCGTTTTGCAGCGCTGCTGCAGGAGGTGATCGCCAGCAAATTCGACGTTACCGAGATGACGGTAACCGGCATAAACGGCAATATTTCCGAAGCATTCGCCGCGCTGCCGTTCGATCACCTGATCTTCACCGGATCGACCCGCGTCGGCCGTCTGGTCGCGGAAGCGGCCGGCCGTAACCTGACGCCGATCACGCTGGAGCTTGGAGGAAAATCACCGGCGATTATCGATCGTTCGGCCAATATCGATCAGGCTGCTGAACGCATCGCTTACGGCAAGCTGCTCAATGCCGGGCAGACCTGCATCGCACCGGATTATGCGCTGGTGCCGAACGAAGCGGTCGAAATATTCGCGGGGAAAGTTGCGGCGAACATGCGGCGGATGTACGGCAGCGCTCCGGACAATCCCGACTACACCGCCATCATCTCCGGTCAACATTACGCGCGGCTGGAAAGCCTGGTCGCCGATGCGGTTGCGAACGGCGCGCGAGCGTTGCAGGTCGCCGGCGCCGACGATCCGGCCTGGCAGTCCCGGCGCAAGTTTCCGCCGACGGTTCTCGTCGGGGCAACGCCGACGATGAAAGTGATGCAAGAGGAAATCTTCGGACCGATCCTGCCGGTGCTCGGCTACACGCAGGCCAGCGAGCCGATCGCCTTCATCAACGAACGCGACCGGCCGCTGGCCCTTTACTGGTTCGGCACCGATAACGCGGCGCGTGACGAGGTGCTGACGCGCACCGTTTCAGGCGGCGTCACCGTCAACGACTGCCTGTTTCATTTCGCGCAAGCCAACCAGCCGATGGGCGGCGTCGGCGCATCCGGCATCGGCGCGTATCACGGCGAGTGGGGCTTCCGCAGTTTCAGCAAGTTGAAGCCGGTGTTCTACCGATCGCCGCTCAATCGCTTCGCCGATCTCTATCCGCCCTATGGCGCCAAGATCGCGCGGATGGAAAAATTGCTGCGCTTGATGTCTTGATGGTCGATATTGCCGATCGACAAAAACAGTATCGCGGGGGAGAACACGCTGTGGCTGACACATTTGACTACGTCGTTGTCGGAGGAGGATCGGGCGGCTGCGCCGTCGCAAGCCGCTTGTCCGAAGATCCCAACCTGTCGGTGGCGCTCCTCGAGGCCGGCGGCAAGGGCGACAACTGGGTGGTCACGACTCCCGGCGCCCTGGTGCTGATGGTCGCCGGCAAGGTCAACAACTGGGCCTTCGACACCGTCCCGCAGAAGGGATTGAACGGCCGCACCGGCTATCAGCCGCGCGGCAAGACGCTCGGCGGCTCGTCCGCCATCAACGCCATGGTCTACATCCGCGGCCACAAAAGCGATTACGATCACTGGGCCGCGCTCGGCAACACCGGCTGGTCGTATGCCGACGTGTTGCCCTACTTCAAGCGTTCGGAAGACAATTCCGAATATGATGGCGAGTATCACGGCAAGGGCGGACCGCTTTGCGTCAGCCGATTGCAATCCGACAATCCCGTGCACGACATCTATCTGCAGGCCGCGCGGGAATCGCAATTCCGCATCCGCGACGATTTCAACGGCGAGGAGCAGGAAGGCCTCGGCGTCTATCAGGTGACGCAGAAGAACGGCGAACGCTGGAGCGCCGCGCGCGGTTACATCCACCCCTTCATCGGCACGCGCAAGAATCTGCACGTCGAGACCGGCGCCCATGCCACCAGCATCATCTTCGAAGGCAAGCGCGCGGTCGGCGTGAAGTACCGTCGCGGCAAGGAGCTTCGCGAAATCCGGGCGCGACGCGAGGTCATTCTCAGCCTCGGCGCGTTCCAGACCCCGCAGCTTCTGATGCTGTCCGGCGTCGGCGATGCCGAAGCGCTTGCGAAGCAAGGCATCGCCTCGACGCACCACCTGCCCGGCGTCGGCAAGAACCTGCAGGACCATCCGGACTTCGTGTTCGGCTTCACCTCCGACGCGCCCTACTTCGCCGGCCTGTCGTTCGCCGGCATCGGACGCATCCTCAAGGGCATCGTGCAATATCGCCGCGAACGGCGCGGCTCCATGACATCCAACGTCGCTGAATGCGGCGGCTTCCTGAAAACCCGGCCGGATCTCGACGTGCCCGACATTCAACTGCACTTCTGCACGGGCATGATCGAAGACCACGGCCGCAAGCCGGCCTGGAATCGCGTCGGGTTTTCCTGCCACGTCTGCCTGCTGCGGCCGGAAAGTCGCGGCAGCGTCTGGCTGCAAAGCGCCGACCCGATGCAGGCACCGGCGATCGATCCGAATTTCTTCGGCGAGGAAGCGGACCTCGATGCCATGGTCGCCGGTTTCAAAACCACCAGGCGGCTGCTCGACGCACCGGCGCTGAAGGCGATCCGGACCTCGGATGTTTTTACCGACGGTATCGAGAGCGATGCCGATATCCGAAAGGTGCTGCGCGAGCGTGTCGATACGGTCTATCACCCGGTCGGCACCTGCAAGATGGGCGTCAACGATCCGATGGCGGTGGTCGATCCGACGCTGAAGCTGCATGGACTTGAGGGTCTGCGCATCGCCGATGCGTCGATCATGCCGACATTGATCGGCGGCAACACCAACGCACCAGCCATCATGATCGGCGAGAAGGCCGCCGACATGATCAAGGCGGAGATGCGGGCGGGATAAAGCAGCGACCAGGAAATCCGGACGCCTTATTGGATGGATATCGGAAGCCGTCACCTGAGCTGCGACATGCGTAAGCATGGAGCCTCGAAGGGCGACGGCGATCCTTCGAGGCTCGCTGCGCTCGCACCTCAGGATAACGCTTCGAGGCTCGCTGCGCTCGCACCTCAGGACGACGCTTCGAGGCTCGCTGCGCTCGCGCCTCAGGATGACGCGTCGAGGCTCGCGGTGATTGTCATCGGGCGACGCGCCGACCCGTTGACTTGCACCTCAGAGACCAGCGGGAAAATCGTTTTGCACAGAGATACAATGCGCAAATGCGTCGTCCCCGCGCAGGCGGGGACCCATAACCCCTGGCATTGGTGGTTGTGGTAAGCGTGAGTGGCCGAAGCAATGCGCGCTTTTCGCCGCACGAGGACTGCGGCGTATGGGTCCCGGCCTTCGCCGGGACGACGATTTCCGTGCGGAGAAACCGCGCGCGAGGACGATACCTCAGACTGTTGAAGCGCCCTTGCGGCCACGACAAGCGCCGGTGCGACGGCTCACGTCCGCGCCAAGGGCCAGATATGCATTTTAGGACGCTTCGCGGGGTTATCACGGCGGCACGGTTTGGCTAAGGTCCGCCGCATCGTCGATAACATCAAGAAACGGGGAGTGAAGCCGTGGATCTGGGAATTAAAGGCCGTCGCGCACTGGTGTGCGCATCCAGCAAGGGTTTGGGACGCGGCTGCGCCATGGCCCTTGCGGCAGAGGGCGTGCACGTCACCCTGACGGCGCGCGGCGCCGAGGCGCTGGCGAAAACCGCCGCGGAGATTCGCAAGGCCTATCCCGGCGTCGAAGTGAACGAGGTCGCGGGCGACATTACCACCCCGGAGGGCCGCGCCGCCGCACTGAAGGCCTGCCCCAACCCCGACATCCTGATCAATAACGCCGGCGGCCCACCGCCGGGCGACTTCCGCAACTGGACCCGCGACGACTGGATCAAGGCGCTCGACGCCAACATGCTGACCCCGATCGAACTGATCAAGGCCACCGTCGACGGTATGATCGCGCGCAAATTCGGCCGCATCGTCAACATTACCTCCGCGGCGGTGAAAGCTCCCATCGACGTGCTCGGCCTCTCCAACGGCGCGCGCAGCGGCCTTACAGGGTTCGTGGCCGGAATCGCGCGCAAGACCGTGCGCGACAATGTCACCATCAACGGCCTGCTTCCCGGCCCCTTCAATACCGACCGCATTCGCAATGTCTGTGAGGGTCAAGCCAAGGTGGAAGGCGTCTCGACGGAAGAGATCATGAAAAAGCGCGCCAGCGAAAATCCCGCCGGCCGCTTTGGCGAACCGGAAGAGTTCGGGCAAGCCTGCACCTTCCTGTGCGGCGCCAACTCCGGCTTCATCACCGGACAGAACATCCTGCTCGATGGCGGCGCCTTCCCCGGCACGATGTAATCACGATCAATCGACCGCGCCGCCATGGCCCGTTCGCCGGACCATGGCAGTGCGCCGCGAAGCCTATCTCCGCCGCACGGCGGCGACAAAGTGGGAGCAGCGCCGAATGACCTGGACCGTCGGCAAGGTCAAAATCAGCAAGGTCGTCGAGATGGAGACCGTCGGCGGCACCCGGTTCATCCTGCCGCAGGCTACCCCTGAAACGATCCAACCGCTCCCATGGCTGATTCCGCACTTCGCCACCGAAGAGGGCCGCCTGCGGATGAGCGTGCATACGCTGATCGTCGAGACGCCGTCACGACGCATCATGGTCGATACCTGCATCGGCAACGACAAACAGGGCCGCAAGGTCCCGACCTGGAATGGCCTCAACAATCCGTTTCTCGAGGCCATGACGGCGGCGGGCTACGCGCCGGAGACCATCGACACCGTGCTTTGCACGCACCTGCACGTCGATCACGTCGGCTGGAATACCCGGCTGGTGCAAGGCCAATGGATACCGACCTTCCCCAATGCGCGTTACGTCTTCGGCAAGACCGAATACGACTATTGGGCAACGCACAGTGACGACGGCGAATACAAGACCGTGTTCGAGGACTCGGTGCGGCCTGTGGCCGACGCCGGGCTGGTCGATCTGGTGGCAGGCGACCATCAACTGTCCGAGGAGATCACCTTGATTCCGACGCCGGGCCACAGTCCCGGACATGTGAGCATTCATATCCGCTCCGACGGCCAGGAAATGCTGCTGACCGGCGACGTGGCCCACCACCCGTGCCAGATGGCCCACCTCGACTGGTCGTCAAACTTCGACTCCGATCCGGTGCAGTCGATCGACACGCGCCGCGAGCTGTTCTCGCGCTTTGCGGATACGCGGACGCTGGTGATCGGCGGCCATTTCAGCGCCGGCTACATCAAGCGCGCCGGCGAAGCCTTCCGGTTCGAGGCATTGAGTCAGGACCGGCCAATCCGCGGTTGAACTTTACCACGCACTGTTCCATGACACCTTCACCAAACGGGACCCCAGGAGACCAAGATGAAACTTGTAAGATACGGCGCCATCGGCAGCGAAAAGCCGGGCATGATCGACTCGTCCGGCCAGTTGCGCGATCTGTCGGGACAGCTCGCCGACCTTGCCGGCGAGGCATTCTCGCCCGCCGGGCTGGCCAAGCTGGCGTCGCTCGATCCGTCCAAGCTTCCGGCCGTCGCCGGGACGCCGCGGCTCGGATCGCCGGTCGGCGGAGCGCCAAAATTTATCGCCATCGGCCTGAACTACGCCGACCACGCCGCCGAATCGGGCATGCCGATCCCCGCCGAGCCCGTGGTGTTCATGAAGGGACTCAATTGCCTCTGCGGCGCCAACGACGATGTCGAGAAGCCGCGCGGATCGACCAAGCTGGATTGGGAAGTCGAACTGGCGATCGTCATCGGCACCCGCGCCAAATACGTCAGCGTGTCCGACGCCATCAAGCACGTTGCGGGCTATGCGATCTGCAACGACGTCTCCGAACGCAATTTCCAGATCGAGCGCGGCGGGCAGTGGACCAAGGGCAAGTCGCACGACACCTTCGGGCCGCTGGGGCCATGGCTGGTGACACCCGATGAAGTCGGCGACGTGCACAAGCTCGATATGTGGCTCGACGTCAACGGTACGCGCTGCCAGACCGGCTCGACCGCCACCATGATCTTCAACGTGCCGAAGATCGTGTCCTACCTGTCGGGCATGATGACCTTGATGCCCGGCGACATCATCACCACCGGCACGCCTCCCGGAGTCGGCCTCGGCATGAAGCCGCCGAAATTCCTCAACGTCGGCGACATCGTCACGCTGGGCATCGCCAAGCTCGGCGAGCAACGCCAGAAGATCGTCGCGGCCTGATCGCGACGAGTCATTTCCCGAACTGCGCGCAATCGCGCGCAGTTCGCACCTGCCGGAATTGGTTGAAACCAGCAAGGCTCATCCACATGAAGCTTACCTTTTCCCCTGCCTCGCCGTTCGCGCGCAAGGTTCGCATCTGCGCCATCGAACTCGGACTCATCGACCGGATCGAACTGATTCCGGCATCTGTGGCGCCGGGCACGCCCAATGAAAAATACGCGCATGACGTCAATCCGCTGCGCAAGCTGCCGGTTTTGCTGCTGGATGACGGAAGCACCGTCGCGGACTCGCTCGTCATCTGCGAATACCTCGACGATCTGGCGGGCGGCGGCAAGCTGATGCCGATCACCGGTCCCGCGCGCTGGAAGGTCAAGACCGAGCACTCTCTCCTGCAAGGCGTGCTGGACGCGATGCTGCTGTGCCGCTACGAGCGGCTGCTGCGGCCCAAGGACAAATCATGGGACGTCTGGTACAACGACCAGTGGGATCGCGCCTGGCAAGGCTTTGCGCGCTTCGAAGCGCGGCCCGATGTTCTGGCCCGGCCGCTGGATATCACGCAGATCGCGCTGATCTGCGCCCTCGGCTATGCCGACTTCCGCTTCCCCGACAGCGACTGGCGCAAGGCGTTTCCGAAACTCGCAGCCTTCCATGCGACGGCGTCGAAACGCCCTTCGATCGAACTCTCGGCGCCGCCCGCCGCCTAAAGCGTTTTTGAGTTGGGCTTGAATCACCCCAACACCGTCATTCGGGGGCGCGAGCCCTTCGCGAGCGAGCCCGGAATCCATAACCACCACCGGGAGTATGGATTCCGGGCCTGCGCGTGAAGAACGCGCATCCCGGAATGACGAAGGTGTGGTGGGCGATGCGTCGATCCAATCCGAAAAGAGTCGAGTAGATCCGCCACCGTTCAATCGAACAGTGTCGGCGTGTGATTGACGTAGGCGCCCTCGATAGCCAGCATCTTCAGCTTGGTGGCAACGCCACCGTTGGCGGAAAAGCCGCCGGGCTTGCCGCCGGCCGCAAGAACGCGGTGGCAGGGAACCACGATCGGAAACGGATTGTGCCCCAGCGCCTGCCCAACATCCCGCGCCAATTCGACGCCGCCAAGGCGTTTGGCAATGTCGCCGTATGTCAACGTCTTGCCCGGCGCTATGGTGCGCGCGATATCGTAAACCTGCCGATTGAATTCCGGGACGTCGCTCAGGTCCAGCGCGACGTCCGAAAGGTCCATCGGCTTGCCCTCAAGCAATTCGATCATGCCGTCGATGGCGTGCTGCACGCTCGCCGGCGGCGATGTCTCCGCAATATCACCATAGCGCTGGTGCAGGCGCTGCCGGGTCTTGGCCTCGCTGGACATCGGCAACTGCACCGCGACCACGCCGCGCGGCCCCCAGACGATGCCGCAGCAGCCGATCGCCGTGGCAAACATCGCGAACTGATGATGATCGGTCATGATGATCTCCTGCCGGAGGCCTACGGTTCCTGACCCTGCAAGCACTCGGCACGCCGCCACGCAGGTGCCGGCCACTGGCATCAGGCTCGGGTATCAGGCTCGGGTATCAGGCTGGAATGCAAAGGCGCCAGCCTCGGGTACCATTATGGGACCCGGCGCCATCTTGCATTCGTTCAGGCGGCAATGCCACCCGAATCCCGAGATGCGGATCTCTCCCGGAACGCATCCGGACACACGGCGATCTCAGGACCGGGCAGGTTATTTCCCGTTCGCCTGGGCCTTGGATTTCCTGGCGTCCTGCTTGATGAACTCGATGCCGATTTCATCGCCCTGCAAGCGCACGAGGTGGCAACGACGGTAAACCAGTCCGGTGGAGGACAAGAGAAGGAAGAATTCGGACAGTTCCAATCCCTCGAGCGGCCCGGACACGGTGAGCTTGGCACCACCATCGGAAGCATCCCGCATGATGCAATCGCGACGCCAGGTGCCATCGATCGCCATCATCTGGACGGCAATACCGCGCTCGAAACTCACGCGCGGATTTTTCCGGTTTTCCCACGCCATCGCAGGACTCCTTGGAAATGATGCAAATCAATAAATCGGCAATAGTTCAGTTAAAATCGCAGTCTCGCAAATTCGGGCAATCCGCGCCTATCGCGGCAGGGCGGAGTTTTCTCCAGCCGGTTGCCGCTGCGGTTTCCCGTATTCCGAGAGTACAATATTAGGAGCAATGGATTTCGAAGGTGTTAAACACATCTCGCGATATTCCGCCCGCCCCTTTCACGCGGATCGCTCAAAAAAATCAGGCCCGCCGAAGCGGGCCCGTTTCACGCAAACCGCCATGGACGATCCATGGCGCCCGACAGCTTAAGGCTTAACGCCCGAAACCGTGATGACGATGGGAGTGATAGTGCCGGCGGGGCATATAGACGCGCGGCGCATGATAGTGATGACGCCGATAGCTGCGCCGGGGACTGTAGTGACGATGATGCCGGCGATACTGGACATCCGTCACCATGCTGGAGGATCCCTCCTGAACAGTGGCCGCAACGCCCGGACTGAGCGGCGACGCCGCCTGCGCCTGCTGCGCCGGCGCTCCGAGCACAAACAGCCCGCCAATGGCCAGAAGGCCGAGAAGCTTCCTCAGATCCATCATATTCTCCCTCAAAAACCAGATGAAAAGTCAGCGCCGCTGTCAGGAGACCTGCAACAACACTCGAAGACAGGCTAGATTGCTGCAAGTGAACCCGGAATGAATGACCGGTCCGGATGAAAGACGCTTCAGCCCCGGAAACAGCAAAGCTCAGCTCCGCGGAATAGACGCGGGACCGCCGCTTTTGTTCCATGTCGATTGTTCCACGTCGATTGTTCCAGTCCGCTTGTTCCACGTCGATCGACGTGAATCGGAACCGTGGCGTCGCGGTCAGCCCTGTCGCCAGAAGCAATTCATGCGCGGCACGATGACGGTGCCGCTCGGCCTGAATTCCTGCACATAGGTCGCGGTGCAATCGCGAACCGCGTTCGGGCCGGGATTGTAGCGCGGATAAACCCCATCAGGCGTGTAGCGCGGATGAATCCGCAATCGCGTCGGCGATCGTTGGCCGGTGCGGCGCTGCGCCGACAGGTCGGTCGCAACGGTCGGCGTTGCGCGCGCTGGCGCATGCGCCACTCGATCGGGAGACTGCGCATTCGCGATACCTGGCATCGAAATCGCCGCCGCCGCCAGCGCCGCCGCAAAGAATACCACCCCGGCCGTTTCTCCAATCCGCATCGTCGTGTCCCGCGCAACCATTCCGTTTCTTCTCCGCCTCACGGTCTGCGATTACCGACCCCGCGTCAACTGCCCGTCGCCGTCGTATCCTGTCCGGGCCGGCGAGAAGAAGCGAAGCTTCAGCTTCTTGATTTGACGCGTTTCTTGACGCGAACCGATATCCTCTTCGCGTGAAAACGCTATAGAATCGGACCATGTGGACATCAGCCAAAGCACCCACCCTTGCCGAACTGGAGGCGATGGCGCAGCAGGAATTCGCGGCGCTGCCGGCGACCTTCCGGAACCTGTGCGCCGACGTCGTCATCCGGGTGGACGATTTTGCCACCGACGAGGTTCTCGATGCCCTGGGAGCCGAGAGCGAATTCGACATTCTCGGGCTATTTCAGGGGGTTGGGCTGCCGTTTCGCAGCCATGAGGACATTGCGCCGCTGCCGAACCTGATCTGGCTCTATCGCCGCCCGATCCTCGACTACTGGGCCGGGCACGACGAAACGCTCAATCAAATCGTTCGCCATGTGCTGATTCATGAAATTGGCCACCATGTCGGGTTCTCGGATGACGATATGGAAGCCATCGAGGCCACCGCGCCAGACTGACGCCCCATGGAATTTGGCCTTGGACGCCCGACATTAATTGGCTAAAAACCCAGCGCTGCCGGATTGGCACAACTGAGTTCTGGAACACCGGGATCTGTCATGGACAAATTTACCACGCTGGAGGGCGTCGCGGCGCCGCTGAAGATCATCAATGTCGACACCGACATGATCATTCCGAAGCAGTACCTCAAAACCATCAAGCGCACCGGCCTCGGCAAGGGCTTGTTCTCGGAACAGCGCTACAACGACGACGGCAGCGACAACCCGGATTTCGTGCTCAACAAGCCGGCCTACAAGAACGCCAGGATTCTGGTCGCGGGCGACAACTTCGGCTGCGGGTCGAGCCGTGAGCATGCGCCATGGGCCCTGCTCGATTTCGGCATCCGCTGCGTGATATCGACCTCGTTCGGCGACATCTTCTACAACAACTGCTTCAAGAACGGCATCCTGCCGATCCGCGTCACCCAGGACGACCTCGACAAGCTGTTCGACGACGCCGAGCGCGGCGCAAACTCGACACTCACGGTCGATTTGGCCAATCAGGAAATCCGCGGCCCCGACGGCGGAACGGTGAAGTTCGAGATCGACGCGTTCCGCAAGCACTGCCTGATCAACGGTCTCGACGACATCGGCCTGACGATGGAAAAGAAACCGTCGATCGCGAGCTACGAGGCGAAGGCGCGCGAGGCGCGGCCCTGGGCCTGACGACTGCCCGTCATGCCCCGACTATGTCCGGGCATGACGACAACTCTACAGGCAGGCGAAGCGACGCCGTTTCTCGAAGGCGGTCCACAGCAACGGTTTGAAGCGTTCCATCAAAAGATGGAACGCCCGGTCCGCCGGCTTACACCTTCACGGCTTCGGCCGCGGCAATCGCCGCCATGTTGACGATCCCGCGACTGGTAATCGTCGGAGCCAGAACATGCGCCGCCTTGCCCGTTCCCATCAGGATCGGGCCGATCGGCAGCCCCTTGTTGATCTCCGTCAGCAGCGTCAGCGATAAATTCGCCGCTTCCAGATTCGGGAAGATCAGAAGGTTGGCCTCGCCGGAGAAAGCCGAGTTGGAGATATAGGATTTGCGCAGATCTTCGTTGATGGCGAGATCACCCGGCATTTCGCCCTCGACCAGCAAATCCGGCGCGATGGCTTTCAGCTTGCGATAGACCTCGCGCATCTTGGCGGCGGAAGCGGCGTCGCGCGAACCGAACGCGGAATGGCTGAGCAGCGCCACCTTGGCCTTGATCGCGAAACGGCTCATATGATCGCGTGCCTGCAACGTGATCTTGACGATCTCGTCGGCGTCCGGGTCCGGATTGACATAGGTGTCGGCGAGGAAAAACGTTCCGCGCGGCATGATCAGAACCGACAACGTCGCAAGATGCGACGCGCCGTCGGCGAGGCCGAGAATCGATTCCAACTGGCTGGCGTGGCGCGAGAAGTCGCCCTCCAGCCCGCACAATAGCGCATCGGCTTCGCCACGATGCAGCGCCAGCGCGCCGATCACCGTGGTATTGGTGCGCACCACCGCACGCGCGCCATCGACGGTGACGCCATTGCGTTCCTGCAATGAATGATAGAGCGCAACGTATTCACGATATCGCGGATCGTCCTCCGGATTGATGATCTCGATGTCGTTGCTGGTCTGCTTCAGCCCGAGCCGATTGAGCCGTTGCTCGATCACCGCGGGTCGGCCGATCAGGATCGGACGGCCGATGGTGTCCTCGATCAGCACCTGCGCCGCGCGCAGAACCCGCTCATCCTCGCCGTCGGCGAATGCGATCCGCATGCCCTTGCCGAGCGTTTGCTCGATCATCGGCTTCATGATCAGCCCGGAGCGGAACACGAAGCGCTTCAGGCTGTCCTGATAGGCAGCCATATCTGCAATCGGGCGGCGCGCAACGCCGCTCGTCATGGCCGCCTGGGCCACGGCGGGCGCAATCCGCAGGATCAATCGCTGATCGAACGGCGATGGAATCAGGTACTCGCGACCGAACGTCGCCGGCGCGCCGCTGGATATTACATCGAGCGCCGGTTCATGCGCCAGTTGCGCGATGGCATAGGCGGCGGCCCGCTTCATGTCCTCATTGATGACGGTCGCGCCGGAATCCAGCGCGCCGCGGAAAATAAACGGAAAGCACAGGACGTTGTTGACCTGATTCGGATAGTCGGACCGGCCGGTGCAAATCAGCGCGTCGGGGCGCGTGGCGATGGCCAGCTCCGGCATGATCTCCGGCACCGGATTCGACAGCGCCAGAATCACCGGGTTCGATGCCATGTCGCGTATCATCTCGGGCTTCAGCGCGCCGGCCTGCGACAGCCCGACATAAATATCGGCCCCGGCCATGACGTCGGCGAGCTCCGTCGCTTCGGTGTCCTGCGCGAATGCGCCGCGCCAGCGATCGACCGAGTTGCCCCGCTTGGTGGTGACGAGACCCTTGCTGTCCGCAATGAAGATATTCTCGCGCTTGGCGCCAACCGCGATCAGCATATCCATGCATGCGATCGCCGCGGCGCCCGCGCCCGACGTACAGATTTTCACGCCGCCGATGTCCTTGCCGACCAGCCGCATCGCGTTGAGCACGGCCGCGGCGACGATGATGGCGGTGCCGTGCTGGTCGTCGTGAAAGACCGGAATCTTCATGCGCTCGCGCAGCGCTTCCTCGATCTGGAAGCAATCCGGCGCCTTGATATCCTCGAGATTGATGCCGCCGAAACTTGGCTCCAGCGGCGCGACGATTTCAATGAACTTGCCCGGGTCGGTCTCATTGACCTCGATATCGATACCGTCGATGCCGGCGAATTTCTTGAAGAGAACCGCCTTGCCTTCCATCACCGGCTTTGCGGCGAGTGCGCCGATATTGCCCAACCCGAGGACGGCGGTGCCGTTCGAGATGACCGCGACGACATTGCCCTTCGAGGTATAGCGATAGGCCTGATCCGGATCCGCGGCGATCTCTTCGCACGGAGCGGCAACGCCGGGAGAATAGGCCAGTGAGAGATCGCGGGTGTTGGCGAGAGCCTTGGTCGGTGTCAGCTCGATCTTGCCGGGCTTGGGGAATTCGTGAAACCGCAACGCCGCCAGCCGCAAATTGGTCTGGTCTTCTTCTGACATGATGGATTCCCCGTAATGGACCGGCACGCAATCCGGCGGGAGCTTACCGGACATCGCTGGCCCGCCGCGCGCTTCTCTCGTTGATGTAGCGTCGAGCGAAATTATATTGGCGCCACGATAAACGAAAGATGTATTGCGGGCAGACCCCTCCGCGACCCGATCATGCCCACGCTGTCGGAGCGAATTCGGCATCCGCTATCCGCTTCGCGGCGAGCCCGGAAGCGGATGGCAAATTCAAAGCGCCAGTGGAATATCGTATTCGCCAGCGGTCCCGTCAGGCCGTCACGCGACCGATCGACCACGGCAGCGTGACGCCTCCCTGAAACACCACGATTTCGCTGTCGTCCACCGCGACCGCCGGCACGACGCGACTCTCGCGGCGCTCCAGCACCATCGTGCCCCGATTCAATGCGAGGCCGTAAAAGCGCGCGCCGTTCAAGGAGGCGAAAGCCTCGAAATGATCCAGCGCGCCTTCCTCGTCGAACACCTGCACATAGGTTTGCAACGCGGTCGCACCGCCGAACACCCCGGCCGAACAACATTCGGCCTGCTTGCGGTCGCGTGTGTGCGGTGCGGTATCAGTGCCGATGAAAAAACAACTCTCGCCGGACGTCGCAGCCTTGCGCAACGCCTGGCGATGTCGCTCGCGTTTGGCCACCGGCAAGCAATACAGATGCGGCCGCAGCCCGCCTTGAAAGATCGAGGTGCGATTGATCACGAGATGATGCGGCGTAATGGTCGCGGCGACATGCGACGCATGCGACCGGACGATATCGAGCGTCTCCGCGGTGGTCGCGTGCTCGATCACCACCTTCAAGCCCTGCTGCCGCTTGAGCAACGGCAACAGGCTTTGCTCCATGAACACCGCCTCGCGGTCGAATATATCGACGTCCGGATCGGTTGCCTCGCCGTGGATCAGGACCGGCATGCCGATCTTTTCCATGCGCTCCAGCACCGGCGTCAGCGCCGGGATGTCGGTGACGCCATGATGGGCGTTGGTCGTCGCGCCCGCCGGATAAAGCTTGGCCGCGACCCAGACCCCCTCGGCGTGTCCACGCTCGATTTCATCGGGCGATGTCGCATCGGTCAGATAACAGGTCATCAGGGGCTGGAAATCCGACGCCGCCGGCCGGGCGGCAAGAATACGATCGCGATAGGCTGTCGCCGCGGCGACAGTGGTCACTGGCGGCACCAGATTGGGCATGATGATGCCCCGCGCGAATTGCGCAGCCGTATAGGGCAGCACGGCCTGCAACATCGCACCGTCGCGCAGATGAACGTGCCAGTCGTCAGGACGGCGAATGGTGATCGATGACACCGGCTTCCCGCGCGCCGATGCGCTGTCGAACATATCGCTCAGACTCATTGCCGCAGCCTCGCTTGCGCCGGTCCGCTTCGCTCAGACACCGGCAGGACACTCACTCATTCGCGCAACCGGCCTCGCGTCGCGCCGCGCGCTCCCGACACTACACGTCCCTCCGGACAAATCATAGAATCGCATGGTCGCAGCGCCGACCCTGGAGCGTTTTCAAGCGAAGCGGGTGCCGGTTCGCGTGAAGAGAACGCGTCAAATCAAAATCACGAAGTCCCGGCTCTGATTCCATCAGAACCGGAAGGACTCTACGTCACCAGACTGTTGGTGGCGCGGCTGAGTTCTTCAACGTAACGGCGTCCCGCATAGGACTCGTTGAGGAATCCGATAACCTTCCGGCTCGTCGCATTCTCGACCACCGCGAGCATGTCGGCCTCCGCCTGATCGAACGCCTTCATCGCCATTTTGACGTTCATGGCCGGCAGCAAGAACGTATCGGCGTATTTTGCGTAAGCGAGAACCGGCGTGCCATGCGCCTCGATATCGACGGCCGCGACGTTCAGTTCACCGGCCAGGATGATGCCGCGATAGACATTGTCCGGGCCGACGATGATCCGCGCCTGCCCTGCTCCCGCCGCGAATTCGGCGAGGCATTCGGCCACCGTCGCGGTGTCGGCGATCAAGGCAACGTCGGTGCGCATCATCCGTTCGACGGTCAGATTACGCAGCCAGCCGACGTCGTTGGCGCTGCGAACCGTTTCACCGCGAAGATGCAAACGCCACGTCGAGAAAGAATGGCCGAAGATGCCGCGCACCGCGACGCTGGTGACAAAGCAGGCCGTCAGCACGCCGGCGGACACTTCCAGATTCCGCGTCATTTCGAGGACCAGAAACGACATCGTCAACGGGCCGCCGACGATGGCGACGCCGAGACACGCCATCCCGGTCAGCGCGCTCGTCGTTGCATCGAGCGACGGATCGATCGACGTCAGATGCAGCAACACCGCGTAAAGCTTGCCGATCAGGCAGCCGACGAACAGCGACGCGAAGAACAGGCCGCCCCGGAAGCCGGACGCCAGCGAAATCAGGCAGGCGCCCAGTTTCAGCACGACAACGGTCAGGATCGCCGTCGTCGCCATGTCGCGATTGAGATCGAGGACCATGGCGCCGTGTCCCGCGCCCAGCACCTGGGGCGTGATCATCGCCATTGCGCCGATGCAAAGCCCACCCACGACGGGCTTGCACCAGATCGGAAGCCATTTCCGGTTGAACAACCGATCCAGCAGCGTCGACGCACGGATGATGGCGATGCCGAGCAAACCGGTGATCAGCCCGAGCGCAATCAGCGACGGATATTGTTCGCCCGCCACCGCCGCCAGATGCGATGTCTCCAGCGAATAGGGAGCACCGCCGAGCCAGTTCGCGATCAGGGCCGCCGAGATCGACGAGGCCAGGATCGGCGCCGCGCTGGCGATCGAATAGACTCCGAGGATCAACTCGAACGCGTAGAAAGCGCCGGTCAGCGGCGCGCCGAATGCCGCCGAGATGGCTCCCGCCGCGCCGCAGCCCACCATCAGCCGAAGGTCGCTGCGCCGAAGGTTGAGCCTGCGGCCGATCAGCGACGCCGCACCAGCGCCGATCTGGGTGTAGCCGGCCTCGAGCCCCACCGACGCGCCCGCCCCGTTGGAGATCAACGTCTGGGTCGTCACGACGACGCTGTCCCGGATCGACAGGTGGCCGCCGCGCAGCGCGTTGGCCTCGATCGGATCGACCGCATGGGCGATCTTCCAGCGCCGCCGCGACCACTCCATCACGCCCAGAATGAGACCGCCGCTTGCGGGCGCAATCGCCGCCGCAAGCGGATTGACGCTCGCATTGGCGCTCAGGCGCACATCGATCGGAATGCCATAAATCAGGACGTGCGCCAGTTGGGCGATCTCGCTGACCAGCGTCACCGTGGACCCGGCAATCACGCCAATGATCAAAGCCAATGGAAGCAGGAAAATATCATAAGCGCGGACCAGCGCGCGCAAGCGGGCGGCCGCCTTGCGCAGCCTTCCGTAACTCATGCTGCCCGCAATCCGGCTAGCCTCACCCATACTCCGCCTTTAAGGCACCCCGGCCTTTCGGCGATGGCCGCAAATGCCGAGTCGGCCCCGACATATCACGGCTTGCCCTCGCGCCAACAGAGCCAAACGTGCCGATAATGCGAACGCCACGACAGTGAACGCGACCACAGGAAACGCGACCAGGACGCGTCCACGTCGTTGACTGCAACCGGCGGAAAGCGGGAGACGACCAATCGCGCATCGGGCGCGAACACCATCGCGTGATCCGACGCGGGAAGCCGGTGAGCGGCGCTGGCCCTATCGTTCGGCGAACGCCTTCTCGACGACAAATTGACCCGGCTCGCCGTGATTGCCCTCGACAAATCCGCGCTCCAGCAATAGCGCGCGGGTATCGACCAGCAATGCGGGGCTGCCGCACATCATGACGCGATCATGCTCCGCATCCAGCGACGGAAGGCCGATGTCGCTGAACAGCTTGCCCGACGTAATCAGGTCGGTGATGCGGCCGCGATTGCGGAACGGATCGCGCGTCACGGTCGGATAGTAGATCAACTGGTTGCGGATGTACTCGCCGAGGAAATCGTGCTGCGGCAGCGTCTCGGTGATCATCTCGCCATAAGCGAGTTCCTTGACATGGCGGCAGCCGTGCAACAGCACCACCTTCTCGAACCGCTCGTAGGTTTCCGGGTCCTTGATGACGCTGAGGAACGGCGCAAGGCCGGTGCCGGTGCCGACCAGATAAAGATTGCGGCCATCGAACAGGTTGTCGATCACCAGCGTGCCGGTGGCCTTGCGGCTGACGATCACCTCGTCGCCCTCTTTCAGGTGCTGCAGCCGTGACGTCAGCGGACCGTCCGGCACCTTGATGGAGAAGAATTCGAGATTCTCCTCGTAGTTGGCGCTGGCGACGCTGTAGGCCCGCAGCAACGGCTTCTCGCCGACCTTGAGGCCGATCATCGTGAACTCGCCGTTGCGGAAGCGGAACGATGGATCACGCGTGGTGGTGAAGCTGAAAAGGTTATCGGTCCAGTGATGAACGCTAAGAACGCTCTCGGTATTGAAATTGCTCATCGATCGGGGTCCATCGCCGTTTTATTGCGTTGCACAATCGGAGGCTAAATTGACGCAAAATCCGACGAAAGCGTGGCGGTTGCGCCGGCCAATATCATTAGTATACTAATGAATAAACCGACTTGATCCGCTGGTCAAGGTGGGATCAAATCTATTTTCAAAACAATAGCTTAACGTCAGGGAGCAGATCGAATGTCACACGGTGAGCCGCAAGGGAACGCAAATTCCGGTAAATTGGTGGTCCGTAACATCGGGCTCCTTCTCAGCGGCGCCCTCGAAAATCCGATTCTGGATGCGGATACCGTGGTTGCTGTCGACGGAAAGATCACCGCCATCGGCCGCGCCAAGGATGTCGATACCGAGGGAGCAACCACCGTCATCGATGCCAACGGCGTCACGCTGACGCCCGGCCTGATCGACAGCCACGTTCACCCCGTCGCGGGCGACTGGACGCCGCGGCAGAACCAGATGGGCTGGATCGACAGCAACCTGCATGGCGGCGTTACCACCATGATCTCCGCCGGCGAGGTTCATATGCCGGGCCGACCGAAAGATATCGTCGGCCTCAAGGCGATGGCAATTTTCGCCCAGCGCGCCTTCGACAACCTCCGTCCGAGCGGCGTCAAGGTTCATGCCGGCGCGCCGGTGATCGAGAACGGCATGGTGGAGGAAGACTTCAAGGAAATGGCCTCCGCCGGCGTCCGCTGGCTCGGCGAAGTCGGGCTCGGCAGCGTCAAGGACGGGCCCACCGCCCGCAAGATGGTGGCGTGGGCGCGCAAATACGGCATGAACAGCACCATCCATACCGGCGGCCCCTCGATCCCCGGCTCCGGCCTGATCGATGCCGACGTCGTGCTGGAAGCCGACACCGATATCGTCGGCCATATCAACGGCGGCCACACCGCCCTGCCCGACGGACAGATCCGCTGCATCTGCGAGGGCTGCAAGCGCGGCCTCGAACTGGTGCATAACGGCAACGAGCGCTCGGCGCTCTACACGCTGCGGCTGGCGCGCGAGATGGGCGACCTCGGCCGCGTCATCCTCGGCACCGACGCGCCCGCGGGCTCCGGCGTGCAGCCGCTCGGCATCCTGCGCATGGTGTCGATGCTATCGTCGCTGGGCGAAGTCCCGGCGGAGGTTGCATTCTGTTTCGCCACCGGCAACACGGCACGGATGCGCGCCCTCGATTGCGGCCTGATCGAGGTCGGCCGCGCCGCGGATTTCGTGTTCATGGACAAGGCCCAGCACTCGTCCGGCAAGGACATTCTGGAGAGTGTGCGGCTGGGCGACCTGCCGGGCATCGGCATGACCGTCATCGACGGCATCGTCCGAAGCCAGCGCAGCCGCAACACGCCACCGGCCGGCAAGGTGCCGACCATCGTGCATTCGTAAGCACCGACGCCGCTTGCCGGAGCGTTGCGCCAGTCTCAGCGCAACTTCACCAACAGCGCGAGAAAAGTCTCGCGCTCCTTCGGGGTCAGCGGCGCCAGCGTCTGCTCGGTCACCTTGAGCGCGCTGGCCACCGTCTTGTCCACCAGCGATTGGCCGGCGCGGGTCAGCCTGACCAGAAGCCGCCGGCCATCGGACGGATCGCGTTCGGTCTCCGTCAGGCCGCGCGCCGTCAGCCGGTCAATCACGCCCTTGATCGTGGCGACGTCCATCGCCGTCAGGCGGCCGAGCTGATTTTGCGAGCAAGGCCCGGTCTCGGCCAGCTTCGAAATCGCCGCCCATTGCGTCGCCGTCAGGTTGACGCCGATCGCATTGGTGAAAATCGTGGTGTGACGTTGCGAGACCTGACGCAGGATAAATCCAACCTGCTGGTCCAGTCCGTAACTGAGCTTTTCGGAAGCCGCGCGGCGCCTGGGGGATGTGCTTCTCGTCATTCGGCTTCCTGTGATGGTTTAGGCGGCGCGCGCAAGCTGCGCGGCCGCCGCGTCAGATCGCAAGATGCGCATCGCGGATATCGGGCCTTGCCATCAACTCGCCCATCGTCCCGCTGAAGCAGATGCGGCCGCGCTCGATGATATAGCTGCGGTCGGAAATCAACTGCGCGAAGTGCAAATTCTGCTCGGACACCAGCAGGCTCAGACCTTCCTGCTTCATGGTGAGAATGGCGTGCGCCATCTGCTCGACGATCTTCGGCGCAAGGCCTTCGGAGGGTTCATCCAGCAGGACCAGCGACGGATTGCCCATCAGCGTGCGCGCGATGGTTAGCATCTGCTGCTCGCCGCCACTCATCCGCCCGCCGGGACGATTGCGCATTTCCGCAAGATTGGGAAACAGCGCGAACAGCTTCTCCTTGCTCCATTGCGGGGCGCCGTGACGCGCGGGCTGACGCCCGACCTCGAGATTTTCCTCGACCGTGAGGTCGGTGAAAATGCGCCGCTCCTCCGGCACGTAGCCCAGGCCCGCGCGCACGATGGCGTGAGTCGGCAGCTTCGAGACATCGTTATTCTCGAACATGACGCGGCCATCGCGCTGCGCGACCAGCCCGACGATGGAGCGGAACGTGGTCGACTTGCCGGCGCCGTTACGCCCCAGCAGCGCGACGACTTCACCGACGCCGACCTCGAGAGCGACATCGAACAGGATGTGCGCAGGCCCGTAAAAACTGTTCAGCGCCGAGACCGCGAGTTTCATACGGCTGCTCCATCGTGGGGCTGCGCATCGTACATCAGGCCCTCGCCCAGATAGATCGCCCGCACCTGCGGATCGCGACGAACCTCCGCGGGCTGCCCTTCGGCGATCAACGTGCCGCGGTCGAGCACCAGAATACGATCGGCATGCTCGAATACCACGTCCATGTCGTGCTCGGTGAACAGCACGCCGATCGATTGCTCGCGCGCGATGCGCGCGGTCAGCCGCATCAGTTCGCCGCGTTCGCGCGGCGCCATCCCGGCCGTCGGCTCGTCCATCAGCAACAGCCGCGGGCGGTTGGCCAGCGCAATCGCCAGTTCGAGCCGCTTCAGATCGCCATAGGCCAGTTCGCCGCAAGGCCGTTCGGCATAACCGCCGACGCCGACCAGCGTCAGCAGCCGGTCGGCCTCGTCGCGCTGAAAGTCCGGCGTCGAGCGCCACACGTTGAAGATCCGGCCCGCATATGACAGCAACGCCACCTGCACGTTCTCGCGCACGGTCATGGTGGGGAACGTCGCCGTCACCTGAAAGGTGCGGCCGACGCCGAGCCGCCACACCATCCGCGGCGGCTTGCCTGTGACATCGGCGCCAAGCAATTCCACGCGGCCGTGGTCCGGCGTCTTCTGCCCGTTCAGCATGTCGAAGCAAGTGCTTTTGCCGGCGCCGTTCGGGCCGATCAGCGCCAGGATCTCGCCCGCCGCCAACCGGAACGACACGCCGCGCACCGCATGCACGCCGCCGTAGGATTTGGTCAGGCCATCGACGGCCAGCAGAGGCACCGGCGTATTCATTCCGCACCTTCGATCTGCGTGGAAGACGGCAATGCCCGCTTGAAGAACGGCACCCGCCCGCTATCGACCAGATGCTCGAACATGCCGACGATGCCTTTCGGAAACGCCACCACGATCAGCACGATGACGCTGCCAAGAACCAGCTTCGACAGCTCGGTATAGCTCACCAGCCAGATGCTCAGCGCCTTGTAGACGATGGCGCCGACCACCGCGCCGGACACCGTCTCGACGCCGCCCAGCAGCACCATCACCAGCGAGTCCACCGACAGCGCGATTCCGGCGTTGTCGGGAAACACGCTGCCCTTGAGGTAGGCGAACAGCGCGCCCGCGATTCCGGCGAAGGTGCCGGCGACGACGAACGCAGTCCACTGGATGCGCTTGCCGTTTAATCCGATCGCTTCGCTGCGCAGGAGGGAATCCCGCGTCGCCCGCAAGGCGTAGCCGAACGGTGCGAACACCAGCACCCGCAACACGATGACCGACAGCGCGGCGACCATCAAAGCGAGCCAGTAGAACCGCGCCGGCGTGGCGACGAGCGCCGCGGGCCAGACGCCGAGAATGCCGTTGTCGCCGCCCGTCACCTCGACCCATTGAAACGCGATCGACCAGACGATCTGCGCGAACGCCAGCGTCAGCATCGCGAAGTAGACGCCGGAAAGCTGCACCGCGAACCAGCCGAACACCATGGCGCCGAACAGGCCGAGCAACGGTCCGAGCAGCAGGCATGCGATCATCGGCAGTCCGGCGAGCTTGGCGAGAAACGCCACGCCGTAAGCGCCGAGGCCGAAATAGGCCGCGTGTCCGAACGAAGCCATACCGCCGACCGACATCATGAAGTGCAGACTGGCGGCAAAGATCACGAATATCGCGATCTCCGCGCCGACGATCAGAGCGTAATTGCTGCCAAGCGCCGGCAACGCCGACGCAAGGATCAGCAAGCCGACGCACATCAGCCGCTCGCCCGACGTGAGCGGCCGCCACGGCCGCACCGCGAGACCCGGCGTCTGGCGCACCGCGGCTTCCGGCTTGCCGAACAGGCCCCACGGCCGCACGATCAGCACCACCGCCATCACCAGGAAAACGAGGATGATGGATATCTTCGGAAAAATCAGGATGCCGAACGCGTTCAGCTCCGACACCAGCACGGCGGCGACAAAAGCGCCGGTGATGCTGCCGAGCCCGCCGATCACCACGACGACGAACACATCGACGATGATACGCAGGTCCATGGTGTGATTGACCGCGTCGCGCGGGATCTGCAGTGCGCCGCCAAGCGCGGCGAGAAAAACGCCGAGAGCGAACACGCTGGTGAACAGCCATTTCTGGTTGACGCCGAGCGCCGCCACCATGTCGCGGTCCTGGGTCGCTGCGCGCACCAGCACGCCCCATCGGGTGCGATGAAACAACAGCCACAACGCGCCGAGCACCACCGGCCCCAGCACGATGAGAAGAATGTCGTAGGTCGGCACCGCCTGACCGAAGAAATCGATGGCGCCGCGCAAGCCCGGCGCACGGCGGCCGAGCAGATCGTCCGGCCCCCAGATCAGCACCGCCAGATCTTCCACCATCAGGGTCAGGCCGAACGTCGCCAGCAACTGAAACAATTCCGGCGAACGATAGATCCGGCGCAGCAGGATCATTTCGACGAAGACACCGATCACCGCGACGATCAGCGCCGCGCCGACGATCCCGCCCCAGAACCCGAGCGTGCCGGACAGCCGCTCGGTCAACGTGAAGGCGATATAGGCGCCCAGCATGTAGAACGCGCCGTGCGCGAAGTTCACGATGCGTGTCACGCCGAAAATGATCGACAGGCCGGACGCCACGAGAAACAGCGCGGCGGCACTTGCCAACCCGGAAAGGAATTGAACGACGTAGAAGCTCATCAGACCTTCCCGGCTCGGCCGCGGTCACATGCCGCCTTGATCATAACTGTCTCATAACGCATGAGCCGGACGGCCACATTGTCCCGCAACATCCGTCAAGTCCCGCAACATCCGCTGACCGGCGGCCGGAGATGCATCCCAGGCCGCCGTATCGCGTGCATCGGTCCTCGGAATTGATCCTCGAATCAATCCTTGAATCAATCCTTGGGACGCTGCTTGGCGACATCTTCCTCGCTCGGCAGGAAGTCCTTGCCGTCGCGATAAGTCGAATCGACCATAACGCCCTTGCCGTCCTTCACTGCGGTCTTGCCGACAAAGGCGCCGAGGGTCGCTTGATGATCGCTCTTGCGGAAGGTGATCTCGCCGAATGGCGATCCGAGCTTGATGCCCTCGGCCGCCGCGATCAGCTTGTCGGGATCGGAGCTGTCGGCCTTGGCGAGGATCGCCGCCGCCGACTTGATCAGTTCGTAACCGACCACCGAGCCAAGGCGCGGGTAGTCGTTGAACTTGGCCTGATAGGCTTTCAGGAACTTGTCGTGATCGGCGGTCTTGATGTTGTACCAGGGATAGCCGGTCACGATCCAGCCGTCGGGCGTCTCATCCTTGAGCGGATCGAGATATTCCGGCTCGCCGGTGAGGAAGCTGACCACCGACTTGCCCTTGAACAGGCCGCGCGTATTGCCTTCGCGAACGAACTTCACGAGGTCGGGGCCGAACTCGACATTGAGGATCGCTTCCGGATTGGTCGCGGCCAGCGCCTGCACCACCGGACCCGCATCGATCTTGCCTTGCGGCGGCCACTGCTCGCCGACCCACTGGATGTCCGGCCGCTTCTTCGAGAGCAGTTCCTTGAACACCGCCACCGCGGACTGACCGTATTCATAATTCGGCGCCACCGTTGCCCAGCGCTTGGCCGGCAGCTTCGCGGCTTCGTCCGCCAGCATCGCCGCCTGCATGTAGTTCGAAGGCCGCAACCGGAACGTGTAGCGATTGCCCTTCGTCATGGTGATGGCGTCGGTCAGCGGTTCGCCGGCGAGGAAGAAAACTTTCTTCTGCTTGGCGAAATCGCTGACGGCGAGTCCGATGTTGGAAAAAAACGTTCCGGAAATCATCGCCACGCCATCGCTCGACACCAGTTCGTTGGCTGCCGTGACCGCATCGGCCGGCTTGCCGTTGTCATCCTTGGAGATGACCACCAGCTTCTTGCCGTTGATGCCGCCTGCCGCGTTGACTTCTTCGAGCGCGAGCTGCCAGCCCTTGCGATACGGTTCGGTGAACGACGGCAATGCCGAATAGCTGTTGATTTCGCCGATCTTGATTTCGGCCTGCGCGAACGCGGCCGTTGTCATCGTCCCGGTCGTCATGGCGGCCGCTGCCAGTCCGGCCAGAACGATCCCGAGAACCCCACTCTGTCGTCGCATTCCATCCTCCACTGTTGGAAGGGACATCTCGTCCCTACGGTGCATCTCCGTCCACCCGCTTGTAAACGATGGGATGGTTCGAAGCAGTTTTTATTTTCGAGGCACGGCAGCGCAGATCAACGCAGGCCGTCCTCGCCCTTGATCTCGGTATGTTTGAGCCCGCCAACGCGCGGCAACGGGCGGCCGCTGTCGGTCACCGCCACGGCCACCATGATTTCGTTGGCGCGCGGCGCATCGTTGATCTGCACTTCCATGCCATCAAAATGGCTGCGGACAAACGCCGCATCCTTGTGGCCGAGCGGAATGTCGAGCACGGTGCCAAGACCGCCGCGCTTCTTCGACGAGGGAATCAGCGCCGCACCCTTGGTCAGCACCTTGCGGAACGGCGCGCCGAGCTTGGGATGCAGGATCGCCGCAGCGTGTTCGAGTTCGCCGTTTTCGCCGACCGCCGCCGCCTTGCCGTAGCTTTGCACCTTGCCTCCCTCGATGCCGAGGGCGGCGACGGCGCGCTTCGCGAGCAGGTCGCCGAGCGCCTCGCCCACCTCGAACAGCGGCGCGAGGTCTTCGACATATTTCCCGGCGAACGGATTCTCGATCACCGCAATCGCCGCGGCGCGACGCGTCGGCGGGCTGACGGCATGCCCGCCCTCCTGCAAGGTTTCCTCAACAACCGTGACAATCTTGCGAATGTTGACCATGGCGCTCATCGCAATCCATCCTGTCCCTTGATCTCGCTCGCTTTCAATCCACCGACGCGGGCATGAATCCGTGCACCGGTGGTCATCACCAGCGCCAGCAGCAATTCATCGGCGCGCGGCGCATCGGCAATGCCGACCTCCATGGCATCGAAGTGCGAACGAACATACGATGCATTGATATGTGTGACCGGAACGTCCAGCCGTGTGCCGGGGCCGCCGACCTTCTTGGCGGAGGACACGATGGCTTTCGCCTCGCCGAGAATTTCGCGCATCGCGTAGCCGCCCGGGACATGCCACAGCGCCCCGTGCTCCTGCTCGCCGGCCGACCCGACGATCGCCCCCTTGCCATAGCCCTGAATGCGCGCCGGATCGCCGCCGAGCGCCTTCAACAGGTCTCGCGCCATGGCGATGCCGAGCGGCGTCAGATCATCCATGAAGCCGGCGATGTCCTCGACATAACGGCCGGCGAACGGATTGCGGATCACGCATAGCGCCGCGCCGCGCAACAGCGGCTGTGCCGGCGGCGGGCCGCCCTCATGCAGGATTTCCTCAACGACGGTGACACGCTTGCGGATGGCAACTTCAGGCATGCATCAGACTTTCCATTGGCGGCAATCTCGCCGCACTTGATGTCGAGAGTTCGAACGCGCGCGAACGCATGGGCGCGACGACGGGCGCGACGACCTGGGTCTCGCCCTGCAAGCTAAGCGCGGCAGCCTCGATCAGGCCACGCGACACAAGTTCGCGCGCGCAGGCGGCGCCGGCGTCGAGCGCGACCATCGCCTCATTGCGCGACAGCGCGACGACTTCGCGGGTGACAAGCCGTTGTCCGAGATCGCTGTCGGGCTGAATGTCGCACGCCGGAACGCGCACGATGCCGGGATGCCCCGGAAGATCGACGGCGTTGGCGATGATCGTCGCGGCGGCATCGGCTTGCGCCGCCTCGCGCGCCAGCACGGTGACGGCGTCGGCGATCCCGAGCGAAAAGCTGCGGCCGTGACGGCCGCTGGTGGCGATGCCACGCACGGGACCGGCGGCATTGATCACCGTCCTGCCGATCATGGAGGGACAATCGGGACGATCGATCAGGCCGACCGTGAAACACTGGCCCGGAGCCAGATGCAATGCAATGTCGCCGCCGTTGTTGACATAGGCGCGCGTCAATGTCGCCGCGCGCGTCATCGCGCCCAGCACCTCTTCGGCAACGGCACCCGCGACCGCAGCCATCGGCGTGATGAAGTCGGCGTCCGCGTAAGGTGCGACCGCGACATGCATGCGACGCGCGACCCTGCCTTCGAGGCGGCAAATTCCCGCGGCCGCCTGGCGGCGAAGCTCGGGCAGTTCGTCGCAAAGCCTGTCCAGCAGCCCGGTGAAGGCGTCCGCCGCCGCGGCATAGGCCAGATCGACATCGACGCGTCCGCCATCGGCCTCGATCACGAGATCGATCGGACCATCCTGCAGATGCAGACGACGGCCATCCGGCAGCAGCGCGACCTGTGGACGGCGCATCATGCCGAGTGATCCCTTTTCGGCGCAGCCGATACCTGACGGACTTCGGTATCGCTGGTCAACGACGACAACGGGCGCACATAATCCATGTGACCACCGAGCGCGGCATAGTCGTCGAGCCGCATGGTGAATTCGATCGGCGCCACCAGCGCCGGCGTCGGCACATAACCAAACGCACCGGCGGGCATCTGCGTCACATCGACCATGTAGGTGATGCCGCCGCCGGGCCAGACATAAACCGCCGCGCCGCCGCTGGTCACTGAGGTCAGCGCATCCTTCACCGAGCGCGTCAACCGCACCGGATTGTCGGTGACGCCGGCGCGCAACGATCCGCCGGCACCGCCCATGAACAGCACCGTGCAGAGCGCGGGCTCGCAATTCTCCTGGATGCGCTCGACCGATTGCACGAGTTCGGGCGGCAGCGGCTTCGCCACCGGCTGCAGTTGGTCGTCGAGTTCGAAATAGGCGAAGTGCTCGCCGGTGGTCGAGACCATCAGCATGCGCATGCCGGGTCGACTGGTTTTCGGATTGAATGGGCCAAGCACCGAGAGCGGGTCCGAAATATTGGTGCCGCCCCACCCGGTACCGGGCTCGGCGACTTGAAAATAGCGGCCCGGCGTTGAGCGACGCCCCTTCATCTTGATACCGGTTTCGGGAATATCCAGCATCTTGCCGGCCTGATGCTCTGATAAGACACCGGTGATGTGATCGTCGACCACCACCACCTCATCGACCTTGCCCTGCCACTGCTTGGCGAACATGCCGATGGTCGCCGAGCCGCAGCCGACGCGCATGCGCGCCTCGCGCTCGCCATTGACGACGGGCGGCTGGCCTGCCTGCACCACCACGCTCGCGCCGCCATCGATGGTCAGTTCGACGGCCTTGCCGTTGCAGAGATCCATCAAGGTGTCGCAGGTGACGCGGCCCTCTTTTTTCGAACCGCCGGTCAAATGATGCACGCCGCCGAGCGACAGCATCTGCGAACCGTATTCGCCGGTCGTCACATGACCGACGGCTTCGCCCTGGGCACGCACGGTGGAGGTTTCCGGGCCGAGATAGCGATCGGTATCGATCTTCACCTTGACGCCGCAGTAGCTGAAAATGCCTTCGGTGACGACAGTGACCATATCGACGCCATCGACTTCCGACGACACGATGAACGGCGCGGGCTTGTAGTCGGGATAGGTCGTTCCGGCGCCGATCGCGGTGACGAACACGTCGCGGCCGGACACCAGCTTGCCATCCCACTCGCCGGATTTCTGGAACGGCACCACCTGGCCGCCCTGCGAAACGGTGCGTTGAAGCACGACGTGCGGATCGACGCGCACCAGGCGGCCGTCCTCGTTGGCATAACGGTCGCACGCGCCGGATGCGCCCGGCTTGATGTAACACATCACGGGACAGGCATCGCAGCGGATCTTGTCGCCATCGGTGGCGACCGCTGCAATTGGCGAGGTGTCATTCGTCATTCGCAAATCCGAGGTCAGGCCAAGTTCCAATCGAGGCAGCCACGCAGGCGCCGTCCGTTTCCACCCAGAGATCGCGCCGTACGCGGCGCCTTGTCGTTCGTATACTAACAATGTTGCGCGCCGCCGGAATTTCTGTCAAGCGCCCCGATGACAAAAACCGCCGGCCTCGTACCGAATGTCGAAACGCGCGCCACACGCAAATCTCTCGGCGGTGCAGCAATCACCCGCGCAATCCGGGTGAGGATAACCGCATTGACGCGGCGGGCACATTCTTGCACGTTTGTACACAAACGGTATGGTTCGAGCGACCAGCCTTCGACCGATGCAACGCGGTATTGAAGCATGACGCCAGACACGATCTGCCTGACGGTCAACGGCAAGGCACATGAAACGGTCGCTGCGCCGGCGACGCCGCTGCTTTACGTGTTGCGCAACGATCTCGAACTCAACGGTCCGAAGTTCGGTTGCGGCCTCGGCGAATGCGGCGCCTGCACGGTCCTGATCGACGGCGTCGCGGCGCGCTCCTGCATCGTCCCGGTCGGCCATTGCACGCAACGCAGCATCGTCACGCTGGAAGGACTGGCCTCGCACGAACGCCTCGATCCGCTGCAATCGGCGTTTATCGAACATCAGGCGGCGCAATGCGGCTATTGCCTCAACGGCATGATCATGACCGCCAAGGCGCTGCTGTTGCGCAATCCGCATCCCTCGGAAGCGGAGATCGTCGAGGCATTGCGCTACAATTTGTGCCGCTGCGGAACCCACGTCGAGATTCTTGCCGCGGTAATGGCGGCGGCCGGCCAGGGGCGAACCACGGGAGCCGAGCACGATGCCGCCCGCTGACACCACGCGCTCCGGATCGGACCCATCGCAGCCGAACGGCTCGCTGTCGGTCATCCGAAGCGTGTCCATCGATACCGCCGCCGCCGGGTTCGAGATTTTCATCACCATCGACGCCAGCGGAAACATCTTCGCCTTCAACGGCCACGTCGACCTCGGCACCGGCATCCGCACCGCGCTGACGCAGATCGTGGCCGAAGAACTCGACGTCGAACTGTCGCGCGTCACGATGGTGCTCGGCGATACCGAGCGAACGCCCAATCAGGGACCGACCATCGCCAGCGAAACCATCCAGATCACCGCGGTGCCGCTGCGCAACGCGGCGGCGCAGGCGCGGCACTATCTGCTGACGCGCGCGGCGAAGCTGCTGGACCAGCCCGTGGACACGCTGTCGATCGAGGACGGCCTGATCCGCGCCCGCAACAACCACAGCGTCAGCTATGCCGAACTGGTCGAGGGCGAGACCGTCCGCCTCGAACTCGACGACAGCATCGTGGTGAAGGACGTAACCTCCTACAAGCTGGTCGGCCGCCCGATTCCGCGCCTCGAAATTCCGGCGATGACCACCGGCGAGATGGTTTACGTCCATGACGTGCGCGTGCCGGGCATGCTGCATGGCCGCGTGGTGCGGCCGCCCTATGCCGGGGTCGATGCCGGCGATTTCGTCGGCACCAGCCTGATCGCGGCGGACGAGAGTTCGATCGCCGACATTCCCGGCCTCGTCGCGGTGGTGCGCATCGCCGATTTCGTCGGCGTCGTCGCCGAACGCGAGGAAAACGCCATCCGCGCCGCTCAACAACTGAAGCTGACGTGGAAGCCGACGCCGACGCTGCCGAACCTGAAGGATATCGCCACCGCCTTGCGCGCGCAGCCGAGCACGCCGCGCGTGCTGCGCGATACCGGCGACGTCGATGCCGCGATCGCCGGCGCCGCGCAACCGATGCAGCGCACCTACATCTGGCCGTATCATATTCACGGCTCGATCGGCCCATCGTGCTCGGTCGCGGACTATGCCGACGGCACGGTCCGGGTGTGGACCGGATCGCAAAACCCGCACATGCTGCGCGCCGACCTTGCGAGACTGCTGGCGCTGCCGGAAACCAGTATCGACGTGATCCGGCTGGAAGCCGCGGGCTGCTATGGCCGCAATGGCGCCGACGATGTCAGCGCCGACGCGGCGTTGCTGTCGCGCGCGGTCGGCCGCCCGGTGCGGGTGCAACTCACCCGCGAGCAGGAACATGCGTGGGACCCGAAGGGCACCGGGCAATTGATGGAGGTCAACGGCGGACTCGATGCCGAGGGCAATGCCGTCGCCTACGATCTCGCCACGCGCTATCCGTCCAACGCCGCGCCGACGCTGGCGCTGCTTCTCACCGGAACCATTCCGCCGGTGGCGGCGACCCTGCAGATGGGCGACCGCACCGCGATTCCGCCTTACGACTATCCCGCCATGCGCGTCATCGCCCACGACATGGCGCCGATCGTGCGCGCCTCGTGGTTCCGAGGCGTCTCGGCGCTGCCCAACAGTTTCGCGCACGAATCCTATATCGACGAACTGGCGACCGAAGCCGGCGTCGATCCCGTCGAGTACCGGCTGCGCTATCTCAAGGACGAACGCGCGGCCGCGCTGGTGCGCGGCGTCGCCGAGCGCGCGAAATGGACGCCGCGCCCGGTATGGTCACCGCCGCAAGCCAATGGCGACGTGGTGCGCGGGCGCGGCTTCGCCTATGCGGTCTATGTCCACGGCCCGTTCCCCGGCAAGGCCGCGGCATGGTCGGCCTGGGTCGCCGATGTCGCCGTCAACAAGGCCACCGGAGACGTCGCGGTAACGCATGTGACGGTCGGACAGGATTCCGGCCTCGTCATCAACCCCGATGGCGTGCGGCATCAGATTCATGGCAACGTCATCCAGTCCACCAGCCGCGCGCTGATGGAAGAAGTGACGTTCGAGCCTTCCGCCGTCGCCAGTCGCGAATGGGGCGGCTATCCGATCATCACCTTTCCCGAAGTGCCGAAGATCGACGTGCTGATTGTGCCGCGACAGGATCAGCCGCCGCTCGGCGTCGGCGAATCGGCGTCGGTGCCGAGCGCGGCCGCCATCGCCAATGCGATCTTCGATGCGACGGGCGTGCGGTTTCGCGAACTGCCGTTCACGCCGGAGCGAATTCGCGAAGGCCTGCTCGCGGCGCAGAATAAACCATCACCCTCGCCGGCAAGGAAACGCGGCTGGTTCGCCGGCCTCGCCGCATTCGGCGCCGCGATGGTCGGGCTGTTCGTCGCGGCGTCGCCATGGCGGCCGGCGATCGCGCCGATCGCGCCACCCGACGTTTCGACCTACTCGGCCGCAACGATTGCGCGCGGCCAACAACTGGCGGCGCTCGGCGATTGCGCGGTCTGCCACACGCAGGACGGCGGCATCGTCAATGCCGGCGGACGTCCGCTGGAAACGCCGTTCGGCATCGTTTACGCCACCAACATCACGCCGGATGTCGAGACCGGGATCGGCGCATGGTCCTATCCCGCGTTCGAACGCGCGATGCGGCAAGGCATCCATCGCGACGGAAAACATCTTTATCCGGCGTTTCCCTATAATCACTTCGCCAAGACCAGCGAAGCCGATCTGCAGGCGCTTTACGCCTACCTGATGGCGCAACCGCCGGTGAAGCAGGCCAATCCCGAGACAAGGCTCGCCTTCCCGTTCAACCTGCGGCCGCTGCTGGCAGGCTGGAACCTGCTGTTTCATCGCAGCCCGACCGCGTTCACCGCCGACCCGACAAAATCCGAAGCATGGAATCGCGGCGCTTATCTCGTCGAAGGGCTCGGCCATTGCGGCGCCTGCCACACGCCGCGCAACGCGCTCGGCGCGGAAAAGGCATCGCTGGCGCTTGGCGGCGGGGTCGCCGAAGGCTGGAGCGCGCCGCCGCTGACGTCGCTGTCACACGCGCCGATCCCGTGGAGCGAAAACGAGTTCTTCAGTTACCTGCGCACCGGCATCTCGAAGCTTCATGGTGTCGCCGCCGGGCCGATGGCGCCGGTGGTGAAGGAACTTGGGCTCCTGCCGGACAGCGACATCCGCGCCATGGCCGTCTATCTCGCGTCATTCAACGCCGATGCCCCGAGCGCCGAAGGGCAGCAGGCGCTGGCCGCGAAACTCGAAGCCGTCAGCAGCGTGCGGCCCCTCACCGCCTCCGCGCAAGGCGCGCGCATCTATGACGGCGCCTGCGCGGTGTGCCACGAACCGGGCGGCGCCGAGTGGTTCGGCAGCCGGCCGTCATTGGCGCTCAACAGCAACCTGCATGGGTCAACGCCCGACAACCTGGTTCGCGTCATCCGCGACGGCATCATGAATCCGGCATCGGCCGATCTCGGCACCATGCCGAGCTTCGCACAAAGTCTAAACGACCGCCAGGTCGCGGAGCTTACGCGCTATCTGCGGCAGCGCTTCGCGCCCGACAAGCCGGCATGGCAGGACATCGATGCGGCGATCAACTCCGCGCGCGAGGCGGCATCGCATTGAACGCGGCGAGACGAACCGCGGAACGATTGCCAAGACGGAACAAAAGGGCTGTAATAGATCACACAAGATCGGCCAACGCGCCGACATCAATAGGGGGGTGATCCATATGCTCGTCAGAAATTCCATCCTTGCAGCGCTGGCGGCCGCACTGTTGTCGTCAACGGCGGCGAGCGCGCAAGTATCCGACGACATCGTCAAGATCGGCGTGCTCACCGACATGTCGGGGCCGGCCTCGACGCCGTCCGGCCAGGGATCGGTGACGGCGGCGCAAATGGCGGTCGACGATTTTGGCGGCAAGGTGCTGGGCAAACCGATTTCGGTAATTCTCGGCGACCATCAACTGAAGCCTGACGTCGGCTCCGCCATCGCCCGGCGCTGGTACGACACCGAACAGGTCGACCTCATTCTCGACGTCCCGGTGTCCGCCGTCGGACTGGCGGTGCAAAGCGTCGCCAACGATCGACACAAGCTGTTCATCACCCACTCGACCGGATCGGCCGACTTCCACGGCAAGTTCTGTTCGCCCTATGCGATCCAGTGGGTGTTCGATACCCGCGCGCTCGCTGTCGGCACCGCGCAGGAGGTGTTGAAGCGCGGCGGCGATAGCTGGTTCTTCATTACCGACGACTATGCCTTCGGTCATTCGCTGGAGCGCGACGCCTCCGCCGTCATCACCAAGAACGGCGGCAAGGTGGTCGGCTCGGTGCGGCCGCCATTCGCGACACCCGACCTGTCGTCATTCGTGCTGCAGGCGCAGGCGTCCAAGGCCAAGATCATCGGCATCGCCGGCGGCCCGCCGAACAACACCACCGCGATCAAGACCGGCGGCGAGTTCGGCATCTTCAAGGGCGGACAGCAGATGGCCGCCCTGCTCGCGCTGATTACCGACATCCACGGCCTCGGCCTGCCGGTTGCACAGGGTCTGCTGCTGACCACCTCGTTCTACTGGGACATGGACGACAAGACCCGTGAATGGTCGAAGCGCTACTTCGACAAAATGAACCGCATGCCGACGATGTGGCAGGCCGGCGTCTACTCCTCGGTGATCAACTATCTCAACGCGGTCAAGGATGCCGGCACCGACGATCCGTTGAAGGTGGCGGCGAAGATGCGCGAAAAGCCGATCGAGGACTTCTTCTCGCGCAACGGCAAACTGCGCGAAGACAACCTGATGGTTCACGATCTCGTTCTGGTCCAGGTGAAGACCCCGGAGGAATCCAAGTATCCGTGGGACTACTACAAGATCTTGACCAAGATCTCCGGCGACGAGGCTTTCGGCCCGCCGGACCCGGCCTGTCCCCTGGTCAAGAAATAGACCGACGGCGTGCGCCGGCATCCACTTCGCTCGAGAACGCCATAGAGTCCCGGTTCTGATGGAATTCAGAACCGGGACTCTATGATTTTGGCTTGACGCGTTTTCTTCACGCGAACCGGTATCCACTTCGCTCGAAAACGCTCTATGGCTTTTCCCATTGGGGTGGAATCGTCATGCGCGGGCATAGCCGTTCGAAGAACGGCGTCGCTGCCACTCGCCTATGACCCGCGCATCCATCAAAAAAGAAGAGTCCTCTCAAGAGGATGGATTGCCGGGTCAGGCCCGGCAATGACAGGGCGCGCTTCCATTGAAAGCAGAAACGCTCGAGCATGACGAAAAGGCCGGGATCGCTCCCGGCCTTTTGCTTGATGGTGCGGATGGCGCCGTCGTGCGATCGGCGCCATCCTGTTTCCGCTGACGTGCTTTCGCCTACTTGGCGTCGGCGCGCTTCGGCGGCGAAGCCGGCCACGACTTGATCAGCGTGTCGTAGTCGACGGTCTCGCCCTTCGGCTTCTCGTTCGCCAGCTTGCGCTGCGGCGCGACGTTGCCGTCCTTTGCCGATTTCTCATACCAGTATTCGGCGGTCTTCTTCGGGTTGAGCTTGGGTCCGCAAGCGCCTTGCACGCCCGACTTCTCAAGCCGCTCCATCACCGAATCCTGCGCCGCTGCGAGCGAGTCCATCGCCTGCTGCGGGGTCTTCGCACCCGACGCCGCATCGCCGATGTTCTGCCACCACAGTTGCGCCAGCTTCGGGTAATCCGGCACGTTGTTGCCGGTCGGGGTCCACTGCACGCGCGCCGGCGAGCGATAGAACTCGATCAGGCCGCCGAGCTTCGGTGCGCGTTCGGTGAACGACTTGTCCCAGATGTCGGATTCACGGATGAAGGTGAGACCGACATGGCTCTTCTTCAGCGACACCGTCTTGGAGACGATGAACTGCAGGTAGAGCCAGGCCGCCTTGCGGCGATCGACCGGCGTCGACTTCAGAAGCGTCAGCGAGCCGACGTCCTGATAACCGAGCTTCATGCCGTCCTTCCAGTACGCGCCATGCGGCGACGGCGCCATACGCCACTTCGGCGTGCCGTCCGCATTCATCACCGGCAGGCCCGGCTTCACCATGTCGGCGGTGAAGGCGGTGTACCAGAACACCTGCTGTGCGATGTTGCCTTGCGCCGGCACCGGACCGGATTCCGAGAACGTCATGCCCTGAGCCTGGGGCGGTGCGTACTTCTTCATCCAATCGAGATACTTGACGATCGAGTAGACCGCCGCGGGGCCGTTGACGTCACCGCCGCGCTCGATCGACGAACCGACCGGACGGCAGCCTTCCATGCGGATGCCCCACTCGTCGACCGGCAAGCCGTTCGGAATTCCCTTGTCGCCGCTGCCGGCCATCGACAGCCAGGCGTCCGTGAAACGCCAGCCGAGCGAGGGATCCTTCTTGCCGTAGTCCATGTGGCCATAGACCTTGACGCCGTTGATCTCCTTGATGTCGTTGGTGAAGAACTCGGCGATGTCTTCATAGGCCGACCAGTTCACCGGAACGCCGAGATCGTAGCCATACTTGGCCTTGAACTTGGCCTTGTAGTCCGGATTGGTGAACCAGTCGTACCGGAACCAGTACAGGTTGGCGAACTGCTGGTCCGGCAACTGATACAGGTGTCCGTTCGGCGCGGTCGTGAACGACTTGCCGATGAAGTCGTTGACGTCGAGCATCGGATCGGTGACGTCCTTGCCGTCTTTCGCCATCCAGTCCGTGAGATCGACCGCCTGACCGTAACGGAAATGCGTACCGATGAAGTCGGAGTCATTGATCCAGCCGTCATAGACGTTCTTGCCCGACTGCATCTGGGTCTGGATCTTCTCCACCACGTCACCTTCCTGGATGACGTCGTGCTTGACCTTGATGCCGGTGATCTCGGTGAACGCCTTGGCGAGCGTCTTGGATTCGAACTCGTGCGTCGTCAGCGTTTCCGAGACGACGTTGATTTCCATGCCCTTGAAAGGCTCGGCGGCTTTGGCAAACCACTGCATTTCCTTGAGCTGATCCGCCTTCGACAAGGTCGAGGGCTGGAACTCGCTGTCGATCCATTTTTGCGCCGTCGCATCGTCGGCGCGTGAAGGCGTCAGCATTGCGGACGCGGCAATCATTGCCACGGCGCTCGCCATCGTCAGCAGGCGCGTCCTTCGCGAAAGACCGCCTGTGCTCGTCCAGACTCCCATTTGATTCCTCCGTTGCAGCAATACACAACTTCAGGTCCGGGTCTCTCCCGGATCCGCCTTTCACCTGATCAGACGGTGCGGAAAATCCCGACCGCCAGAACCAGCGAAATCACCGTGGCGAGCCACAGGCTCGGCACTTCAATCCCTTCTTCAATGGGCAATGTCGCAATCGGCGCCGTGCCGACAAATCCGATCCACAACAGATGCACGACCGCGGCCACAATCAATGAAATGAAAAGGCGGTCGCCACGGGTGGTGGGAATCCGCAATACGCCGACGCGCTCGGCCTCCGGAAAACGGATCGCCAGCCACGTCATCGTCGCCAGCATCGCAGCCAGCAGCACGAAGAAGATCGCAGTCGGCGGCGTCCAGGCCATCCATGCGAAATTGCTCATCGGCGTAGCCCTCTCGGTCGCCCTTCGAGGCCGCCGCTTCGCGACGACACCTCAGGGTGACGGTCAAAAAGATGCGGCGCCATCCTGAGGGACGAGCCGGCTTCGGCAAGCCTCGAAGGATGACCAAAATTGGTGAGCCGGCTCGAGCGTTCATTCATCGTTTCACACCCGCCCAAGCGCAAAGCCGCGCGCGATGTAGTTGCGGACAAACCAGATCACCAGCGCGCCGGGGATGATCGTCAGAACCCCCGCGGCCGCCAGCAGGCCCCAATCCATGCCGGCCGCGGACACCGTGCGCGTCATCACCGCCGAGATCGGCTTGGCATCGACCGATGTCAGCGTCCGCGCCAACAGCAGTTCGACCCATGAGAACATGAAGCAGAAGAAGGCCGCGACGCCGATACCGCTGGCGATCAGCGGCACCAGTATCTTGATGAAGAATTTCGGAAACGAATAACCGTCGAGGAATGCCGTCTCGTCGATCTCGCGCGGCACGCTCGAAACGAACCCTTCGAGAATCCACACCGCCAGCGGCACGTTGAACAGGCAATGCGCCAGCGCCACCGCCCACGGCGTATCGAACAGGTTGATCGCCGAATAGAGATTGAAGAACGGCAGCGCATAGACCGCCGGCGGCGCCATGCGGTTCGACAGCAGCCAGAAGAACAGGTGCTTGTCGCCGAGGAAACGATAACGCGAGAACGCGTAGGCGGCCGGCAACGCGAACGAGATCGAGATGATGGTGTTGATGATGACGTACTTCAGCGAATTGATGTAGCCGGAATACCAGCTCTCGTCGGTGAAGATGCGCATGTAGTTGGCGATGGTCGGATGCGTCGGCCATAGCGTCATGGTCGAGACGATTTCGGTGTTGGTCTTGAAGCTCATGTTGACGAGCCAGTAGATCGGCAGCAACAGAAAGACCAGAAACAGCGAGAGAATGACGCGGCGGCCGGGAATCGAATGCATCACGCAACTCCCTTGTCGGCTTGCCGGTCGCTGCCGGCATTGGTCATCACGGTATAGAAGACCCAGCACACGATGATGATGATGAGGTTGTAGACGAGCGACAGCGCCGCTGCCTTGCCGAGGTCGAACTGGCCGAGCGCGATCTTGACCAGTTCGATCGACACGAACGTCGTCGAATTGCCCGGCCCGCCTCCCGTCACCACGAACGGTTCGGTGTAGATCATGAAGCTGTCCATGAACCGCAGCAGCACCGCGATCAGCAACACGCGATTGAGCTTCGGCAACTGGATCGCGGTGAACACCGCCCAGCGCGACGCGCCGTCGATCTGCGCCGCCTGGTAATAGGCATCCGGAATCGACTTGAGGCCGGCGTAACACAACAACGCCACCAGACTGGTCCAGTGCCAGACATCCATCACCACGACGGTCGCCCAGGCGTCGAAATCGTTTGAAACGTAGTTGTAATCGAAACCGATGCTGTTGAGCGCGTACCCCAGCAGGCCAATGTCGGGCCGCCCGAATATCTGCCAGATGGTGCCGACGACATTCCACGGGATCAGCAGCGGCAACGCCAGGATCACCAGACAGGCGGCGACGCGCCAGCCTTCGCGCGGCATCGACAGCGCCACCACGATGCCGAGCGGCACTTCGATGGCGAGAATGATCGCGGAGAACGCCAGATTGCGCCACAGCGAGGCGAAAAACCGGCTGCCAAGATCGGTCGAGGGATCGAGCAATTCCCTGAACCAGCCGAGCCCGTTCCAGAAGAACTGATTGTTGCCGAAGGTGTCCTGAACCGAATAGTTCACCACCGTCATCAGCGGCAGGATCGCGGAGAACGCCACGATGAGAAACACCGGCAGCACCAGGAACCAGGCTTTCTGGTTGACGGTCTTGTCCATCACAGCGCCCCTTCGACAAGGTGACTGTCGGCGTAGACATGCAGCCGCGACGGATCGAAGATCAGGCCCGCCTCGTTGCCCGCGACAGAGAAGCCCGGCGGCACCCGCGCGGCAAACTTGATATCGCCGACGCGCATCCGCGCGAACCGCACGCGCCCGAGGTCGTCGATCCGTTCGATGCGCGCCGACACCAGTCCCGGCGCCGGCGCCGCGACGTTGACGAATTCCGGCCGCACGCCGATCTCGATCCGGGCGCCGTTCGGCAGGCTGTCGTAGGCGCGGTTCAATGCGACGACATGGCCGTCGATTCGCGCCTGCCGCCCGTGGACTTCGGCGGGGATGACATTCATGCCGGGCGAGCCGATGAAGTAGCCGACGAAGGTGTGCGCCGGCTTGTCGAACAATTCCTGCGGCGTGCCGCTTTGCACCACCCGGCCGTCGTGCATCACCACCACGGTATCGGCGAAGGTCAGCGCTTCGGTCTGGTCGTGGGTGACGTAGATCATCGTCAGGTCGAGCGCGGTGTGCAGCGCCTTCAGTTTCGACCGCAATTCCCACTTCAGATGCGGGTCGATCACCGTCAAAGGTTCATCGAACAGCACCGCCGCGACGTCCGAGCGCACCAGCCCGCGACCGAGCGAGATTTTCTGCTTGGCGTCGGCGGTCAGCCGCGTGGCCTTGCGATCGAGATACGGCTCCAGATCGAGCAACCGGGCGATCTCGGCCACCCGCGCGCCAATCTCGGCACGCGGCACGCCGCGGTTCTTGAGCGGGAAGGCCAGGTTCTGGCCCACCGTCATGGTGTCGTAGATCACCGGGAACTGAAATACCTGCGCGATGTTGCGCTGGCGTGTCGTCTGCGCCGAGACATCGACACCATCGAACAGGATGCGGCCGCGCGACGGCATCACGATGCCTGAGATCAGATTGAGCAGCGTGGTCTTGCCGCAGCCGGACGGACCCAGCAGCGCATAGGCGCCGCCCTGCCGCCAGGTCATGGAAACCGGCTTGAGCGCGAACGATTCCGCATCGGCCTCGAGGCCGTTATAGGAGTGCGCCAGATCGACCAGATCAATACGAGCCATGCGACGTCCCCCCACATGGCTTCGGTGCTGCAACCAGACGGCCGTCGCCATCGAACACGAACAGGCTTTCGGGATCGAGCACCACTTCGATCTTCTGGCCCGGCAGATATTCATGCACGCCTTCGAGCACTGCGACCCAGTTGGTCTGAGCGCGCTTGAAGTGGACGAAGCTTTCCGAGCCGGTGATTTCGGTCACGGCGACCTCGGCCGAAAAGGTGTGGCGGCCGGCAACGCCGTCGGCGATCGCCAGCTGATGCGCGCGGAAGCCGACCCGATAGGCGCCATCAGCGAGCCCGGCATAGAGTCCGTTGGCCGGTGCCTGCATGCCGGCTTCATAACGCACCATGCCGCCTTGCTTTTCGACCCGCACCTGATTGAGCGGCGGATCGGAAAACACCTGGGCGACGCGCAAGGTATCGGGATGGCGATACACCCTCGCGGTATCGCCCACCTGCAACGCCTCGCCTTCCCACATGCAGATGGTGCGACCGCCGAGCAGCAGCGCCTCGGACGGCTCGGTGGTGGCGTAAACAAAGATCGCGCCCGACGCCTCGAAGATGCGCGGCAATTCGGTCCGCAGTTCCTCGCGCAGCTTGTAGTCGAGGTTGGCGAGCGGCTCGTCGAGCAACACCAGATCGGCGCCCTTGACCAGCGCGCGAGCGATCGCGGTGCGCTGCTGCTGGCCGCCGGACAACTGGAGCGGCGTCCGCTTGAGATAAGGTTCGAGCTTCAGCAACCGGGCGGCTTCCTGCACCCGGCTTTCGATTTCGTCGCGCGGCTTGCCCTGCACGCGAAGCGGCGAGGCGATATTCTCGTAAACGCTGAGCGAGGGATAGTTGATGAACTGCTGATAGACCATCGCCACCGAGCGGCGACGCACGTCGATGCCGGTGACATCCTTGCCATCGACCAGCACGCGCCCCTGCGTCGGCTTGTCGAGGCCCGCCAGCAGCCGCATGATCGAGGTCTTGCCCGCCAGTGTCGGCCCGAGCAGCACGCTCAGCGTGCCGCGCTCCAGCGTCAACGAGACGTCGCGGATGGCAGGAACGCCATCGATACTGCGCGAGACATGGTCGAGCGCGATGCTCATATCCGGCCCCCGGCCTCTTGCAAGGGTCTGTCCAGCGATGCCGGATGCTCGGAGATCCACGCGTCGAGCGCGGCAATCTCGGCCGCCGACAACCGCAAGCCGAGCTTGGAGCGCCGCCACACGATATCCTCGGCGCTGCATGCCCACTCGTGCGACATCAGATAGTGGACCTCGCGCTCGGTCAATGTCGCACCGAACGACCGACCGAGATCGGCCAGCGACGTGGCCGCGCCGAGCCACTGCCTCGCCCGCGTGCCGTAGGCGTGCGCAATGCGGCCGGCATGCGCGGCTGTCAGGAACGGATAGTCGCGCCGCAGTTCGGCGGTCAGCGCCGGAATCGCCGAAACGTCGAGGTCGCCGCCGGGCAGCGCCGCCGCCGCGGTCCAGCCCTCGCGCGCCGCGGTGCCGTGCAGATAGGGCGCCAGACGCTCGAGCACTTCTTCCGCCAACCGCCGGTAGGTCGTGATCTTGCCGCCATAGATCGACAGCAACGGCAGGCCGCCCGGCATATCGAGTTCGAGGACGTATTCGCGCGTCGCCGCCTTGGCTTCGCTGGCGCCATCGTCATAGAGCGGCCGCACGCCGGCGTAGGTCCAGACGATGTCCTCGGGCTTCACCGGCTTCGCCAGATAGGCGCTCACCGACTCGCACAGATACGCAATCTCCTCGCTGGAGGCTTTGACCTTGGCCGGATCGCCGTCGTAATCGCGATCGGTGGTCCCGATCAGGGTGAAATCATCCTGATAGGGAATGACGAACACGATGCGCCCATCGCTGTTCTGAAACATGTAGGAACGGTCGTGCGCGTAGAGTTTCGGCACGACGATGTGCGAACCCTGCACCAGCCGCACCTTGGCCTTGGCATTGACGCCGGCGCCGCGCGACAGCACTTCCTCGACCCAGGGCCCGGCCGCATTGACGAGCACGCGGGCGGTGACGACGCTGCGCTCTCCGCTCACAATGTTTTCGGTGGTAATCTGCCAGTGGCCGTCCAACTGCTGAATTTGCACCGCGCGCGTACGGGTCTGAATCACCGCGCCGCGATCGGCGGCATCGCGCGCCGTCAGGACGACAAGGCGCGCATCGTCGACAGCGCAATCGGAATACTCGAAGCCGCGCTTGAAGCGGTTCGGCTTCAGCGGCCGGCCGACCTCGTCACGCTCGAGATCGAGCGTTCGCGCCGGCGGCAACAGCTTTCGTCCACCGATATGATCGTAGAGAAACAGCCCCAGCCGTAACAGCCATGCCGGCCGCAAGCCGCTATGGTGCGGCAGCACGAAGCGCATCGGCCGGATGATGTGCGGCGCGATCCGCCACAGGATTTCGCGCTCGATCAGCGCCTCGCGAACCAGCCGGAATTCGTAATATTCGAGATAACGCAAGCCGCCATGAATGAGCTTGGTGGACCACGACGACGTGCCGCTGGCCAGATCGTTCATCTCGCAAAGACAGACCGAATTGCCGCGTCCGACCGCGTCGCGCGCGATCCCGCAGCCGTTCACGCCGCCACCAATAACCGCGAGATCAAAAACCTGGCCCACGAAGCGCTTCCCATCGCCTGCTTCGACGTCTCCGTCGGCGGCGCCTCAATTCGTTGGTCCGCTATTTCATATATAGCGTTTTACTTTCGGAAGTGAGTAAATCACAACCAAAAACGAAAGCAACCGAAAAAAGCGGGCGCATCCTCCGGTTCGTGGCGGAAGTCGATGCAGAGTTGCGGAGGCAAAAGGGACGGCTTCCGGTGCCGGACGGGCGGCCGGGTCAGGACTCGTCGGCGGGCGGATCGAAATCCAGCTCTTCGCGGCCATTGGCGGACTCGGCCGACGCCTGGATCACCCGGACACCGCGCGCCTGGCAGACCTGCTGCAGCCTGACCGGCAAGGCCGCATCGGTGACGAAGGTCTGGATCTGGCTGATATGGCCGATCCGCACCGGTGCGCTGCGCCGCAATTTGGTGCTGTCGGCCACCAGCATCACGCTGCGCGCGTTGGCGATGATGGCCTGCGCCGCCTGCACCTCGCGGTAGTCGAAGTCCAGCAACGCCCCCTCTTCGTCGATCGCGGACGCGCCGATCACACCGTAGTCGACCTTGAACTGACTGATGAGTTGGTTGGCGCTGGAACCGATCACCGCGCCGTCGGCGCGCCGGACGGTGCCGCCGGCGACGATCACCTCGATGCGCGGGTGGCGATACAACTGCATCGCGACGTTGAGGTTGTTGGTGATCACCAGCAGGTTCTCGTGCGAGGTGAGTGCGCTGGCGACCTCCTCGGTGGTGGTGCCGATGTTGATGAACAGCGAACAGCCGTTGGGGATCTGCGCCGCCGCCGCGACACCGATCGCTTTCTTCTCGTCGGCGGCGACGAAACGCCGCGCCTCATAGGCCAGGTTCTCGACGCCCGACGCAATGATCGCGCCGCCATGGATGCGGGTCAGCGAGCGATGGTCGCAAAGATCGTTGAGGTCCTTGCGGATGGTCTGCGCCGAGACCTCGAAGCGGCGCGCCAGATCTTCCACCGTCACCCGGCCGGAGGCGCGGGCGATATTGAGTATCTCGGACTGCCGATGGCTTAGTGCGGTCACAGGTTCACCTTCAGGCACCCATGGTGCGCATGTTGTCGTGTCGGGTCAACGACGCAAATCGATTTCATATCGCGTCGGGCGCTTTCGAACCAAGCAGGTACGATCTCGCGCAACGTCAACATGCAGCGGGGGCAGGCTCCGGTCGCGCTCCCGGTCCCATCGCATATCCCGACGCAATATATAACGACGCGAGCCGCGGCATTATTCCTGTCAGTAACTCAATTAACGTTCGACAATTGACGATTCGTCCCCACAATAACTCGCTAGCCGGGGGTCCGCCCCTTCATCCCAGCCCCTTCGTCCCAAGGGTGTCAGACCTTCCCATGTGGCTGCCGAACCGCATCATTCAGGGGGCAACGCTGGCGTGCGTCGCTGCCGTCGCCCTTGTCGTCTGGATCGTGCTGAGCCAGCCCTGGCTCGGCCTGACACTTGCCGCCGACCCGGCCGGCAAGGAGGTTCGGATCGAGGCCACCCATGGCTCCGGGCCAGCGCGCGCCGTCGCTGCGCCATCGGTGCTGCGCGCGATCGCGCCGGCCGATGCCGCCGCACCCGCCATCACGATCGAGCCCGACGACCTCGTCGAGGAGCCGGACCTGTTCGAGACCTATCAGCAGACCGAGCGCTTCTTCCAGCGACAAAGCGCGCTCGCCGCCCTGCTGCGCCAGCGGCAGGTCGTGATCCAGTCAGGCGACGCCAATGCCGTGCAGAGCGTGACGGTCGCGCCGGCGCGGCGGCCGCTCGGGAGCCTGCCTTTGGCGTTCTGGATTCAATTGGTCACGGGCGCGGGCTCGCTGCTGATCGGCGCCTGGGTGTGGGCGATGCGTCCTGCCGACATCGCCACGCGCCTGTTCACCCTGTCCGGCGTGATGGTGACTTTGTCCGCCTATTCCGCCGCGATCTATTCCTCACGCGAACTCGCGATGGACGGAAGCTTCTTCCGCGTGCTGTCGGCGCTCAACCACATCGGCGCGATCGGCTTCGGCGTGGGCATGATCACCATGTTCCTGTGCTACCCCCGTCGCCTGGCGCCGGCCTGGAGCTTGTGGATGGTGGCGGCGATCTTTGCGGCCTGGCTCGCCGCCGATATCCTGCATCTGCCGCCCAGCCAGCCGATCGGCTCCCAACTGCCCACCCTGATCGAAATGCTGCTGATCGTCGTCATCATCGGCGCGCAGTGGATCGTCAACCGCCGCGACCCGCGGGCGCGCGCCGCGCTGAGCTGGCTCGGCCTGTCGGTGATTCTCGGCGCCGGCGCCTTCGTCGCGCTGATCATCACGCCGATCCTGTTCGAGTCGCCGCCGGCGATGCAGCAGGGCTACGCCTTCGGCTTTTTCCTCTTGATCTATGGCGGACTGGCGCTCGGCGTCGGGCGCTACCGCCTGTTCGATCTGTCCGAATGGGCCTTCCGGGTGCTGTTCTATACCGGCGGCACGCTGCTCCTGATCGCGATCGACGCCACGCTGGTCACGCTTCTGCAATTGCAGCAGACGGCATCGCTAGGCATCGCCCTGCTCGCCGTCGGCTTCCTCTATCTGCCGCTCCGCGGGGCGCTGTGGAATCGTTTCGTCATTCGCAAGCCGCTCGAACAACACGAACTGTTCCGATCCGTCATCGACGTTTCGTTCGCCGCGTCGGCGGCGGAGCGATCCGAACGCTGGCAGGAACTGCTGCACCTGCTGTTCGATCCGCTGGCACTGGAAGCCGCGGACGAACCGGTGAACGACGTCGATGTTTACAACGAGGGGCTCGACGTTCGCCTGCCCGCGGTGGCGGATAGTCCGGCGCTGGTCCTGCGCTATCCATGGCGGGGGCGACGACTGTTCGGCACCGCGCACAAGACCCTGGCCGGCGAGTTGGTCCGCCTGATGCGCTATGCCGAAGACAGCCGCGGCGCCTATGAGCGCGGCAGCACCGAGGAGCGCCGCCGCATCGCGCGCGACCTGCACGACGACGTCGGCGCACGACTTCTCTCCGGTCTCTACAAGAGCAACCTCGGCGACACCCATCGCGTGCTGCGCGATGCGATCACCGATATCCGCACCATCGTCAGCGGCCTCTCCACCGATCAACCCTCCCTCGGGCAGGCGATCGCGGCGCTGCGTCACGAAACCGGCGAACGGCTGTCGGCTGCCGGCATCGACATGCATTGGCCGGTCGAAGACAACGACGATAGCCCGCTCAAGCTGGACTACGAGGCGTTCCGCTGTTTCATGTCGGCCCACCGCGAAATCGTCAGCAATGTCATCCGCCATGCCGCGGCCCGCAATGTCGAGATCGCCGTCAATCGCAGTCCCGATTGGCTCACCACCGTCATCGCCGATGATGGAATCGGAATCGCGCCCGCGCATGTCGCCGGGAGCCCGAACGGCAACGGCTTGCGCGGCCTGATGCGCCGCCTCGGCGAGTTGAACGGAACGCTGTCGTTGCGGCGGTCGGACAAGGGCACCGTTGCGGAGATTCGCATCCCGCTGAAAAGGGCGTCGGCCTCCGGCGCGCTGCGCCGCAACGACGAGCCGGAGACGGCGGCGTGAGTCCGCGCTCCCCCACATTCGAGGGGTGCCGATCACGCTGCACCTCGCCTAGAAACAACCTTCACGACGTGGTCCGTCACCTCGTTTCCCTGTTCGGGTCTCTCTGATGCAGCCATCGACGAACCTTCCCGCGCGGCTGGCCCTGATTGTCGAGGATCAGAGCGACACCCGTGCCTGGCTGCACAAGATGCTTGCTGCCGCTTTCGAAGGCATCACAATCACCGAGGCTTCAACGCTGCGCGCGGCGCGCGGCTGGATCGCCGCCAATGCCGCTGCGCTCTCAAGCGCCACGAATGCATCCCCGATCGCGCTCGTCGATATCGGGCTGCCGGACGGCTCGGGCGTCGATCTCATTCGCCAACTGGCGCGCGAGCATCGGGCGGTCACATCCATCGTCACCACGATCTACGACGACGATCACCACCTGTTCGAAGCGATCGCCGCCGGCGCCCAGGGATATCTGCTCAAGGATCAACACCCCGATACGCTGATCCAGTACCTGCACCGCATCGATCGCGGCGAACCGCCGCTTTCGCCGTCGATCGCGCGGCGCATGCTTCAACATTTCTCACGGCTGCAACCGCTCGCCATCGCGCCCGGCGAACCGGCCGGCGATGCGTTGACCGCCCGCGAAATCGACGTCCTGCGTCTGCTCGGGCGGGGTCTGCGCGTCAGCGAAGCGGCGCGCGTCCTCGGCCTGACGCCGCATACCGTCGCCGGCTACGTCAAGGACGTCTATCGCAAGCTGAATATCTCCTCGCGCGCGGAAGCCGCCATCGAGGCGCTGCGGCGCGGGCTGGTTTAGAGGCCATTCGGTTCGGATGGAATCAGAACCGAACTCTAGAATTACATAATTGCGATTTGGCCGGCCCCGCCAACGACGACCGGCTACGGCGCTCCGGGCGCGACGCCGGGGAAGCGCCGCTCAAGCTCGGCCTTCAGCGCGACGAATTGCGCGATATTGTGGTCAAGCTGCACCAGCCGATTTTGACCGCTCTGGATTTCGGCATCCATGCTGTTGAGGTGACTGGTATCGGTATCCTCGCGGTCGATATACTCGTCCACGCCGTTGCCGATCGAAACCGCCGCGCGCGACAGGACGTCGGCGACACGGCGCGCAAGCCCGGCTTTTTCCGCTTCCGCGATCCGCAGCGCTTCATCGATCGCCTTCACCACCAGCAAAACCCCGGCAGCATCGGTCTGGCGATCGCGCTCCGGCGAACGCGTCTGAAAGGGAGCGGCCCGGCCGCGAAAAACCTGACCCAGCATGTCCTTCAAGGCAATAAACCTCCAGGGCCCCAAGTCTTGCGGCCTCTAAGGCCCCAAGCCTTGCAAATATCACGTCTTCGGACATGCAGCTACAGCGTTTTCCTGATGCAACCGATGCAATGGTCGTGAAAATCGCGCTTTCGCTTGCTAGGGTCCTTTCAGAACCAGGACTCTCCAATTTTGATTTGACGCGTTTTCTTTACGCAAACCGGTATCCACTTCGCCTGAAAACGCTCTATTGTCCGGTATTGACAGCGCGATGCCGCGACACCGACTATTGCCTGATGGGAATATGTCCCAAATTCCTGAACCGCCGCACGAGCCGATGCGTCGCGATACTCCACTCTACCGCGATACTCCACTCTACAATGATTATGTCATTGAATCGGACTGCGGCAACGAACCGATACGAAGGGACCGAGATATGAAAATCAGCGCACGCAATCAGCTCAAGGGCAGCATTGTCGAAGTCACCAAGGGTGCGACGACGTCGCACGTCCGTATCGATATCGGCGGAGGCGTCATCGTGACCGCGTCGATCACCAACGAGGCCGTCGATCAACTCAAGCTCACCAAGGGCGCGACCGCCTGGGCCGTGATCAAGGCTTCGGATGTCATGGTCGCCGTCGACGGCTGATCCCCGAAGAATCTGTTATTTGCATCACTGATGCGAGGCTCGATGCGCGCACTCCACCGCCTGATCGGAACGCTTGCCCTGGTCGGGCTGCTTGCGATCGCTTTCGAAGGTTGCGCCGTTGCACGCAGCGTAACCGATTCCGCGGGCCGCACCGTCGAAATCCCCGACACGATTTCGCGGGTGTTCGCGGCCGGCCCGCCGGCATCGATTTTGCTCTACGTGCTGGCGCCGCAAGACATGATCGGCTGGGGACGCGCGCCCCGCGCGACAGAGAAACCCTTCCTGCTGCCGGCCGTGCGCACGCTGCCGGAACTCGGCCGTCTGACCGGCCGCGGCGACACCCTCAACCTTGAACGGCTGCTCGCCGCGAAACCCGATATCATCGTCGATTTCGGCACGATCAACGACACCTACCGTTCGCTTGCCGACCGCATCCAGTCGCAAACCGGGATTCCCTATCTGCTCATCGACGGGCGGTTTCAGAATACGCCGGCCGCGCTGCGGCTTCTGGCGGATTTCCTCGGCGTCAAGGAACGCGGCGAAGCGCTGGCGCGCGCGTCGGAAGAGATCTTCGCGCAGGTCGATCGCGTCCTGGCGGAGATTCCAAAGGACAAGCGGCCCCGCGTCTATCTGGCGCGCGGACCGGAAGGACTCGAGTCGGGCTCGCGCGGATCGATCAACACCGAGATCATCGAACGCGTCGGCGCCATCAATGTCGTCGAGGGCCTTCGCGAAAAGGGCGGCATCGTCACGGTTTCGCCGGAGCAATTGATCGCGTGGGCGCCCGACACAATCATCACGCTCGATCCGACGTTTCGCCGAACCGTCGCGCAGAAAACGCAGTGGGCCCCGGTGCCGGCGGTCGGCGCGGGCCGGATATTTCTGTCGCCCAACCTGCCGTACGGCTTTATCGATTCGCCACCATCGCTGAACCGCCTGATGGGATTGACCTGGCTGCTGCACACGCTCTATCCCGACAAAGCGCCGGGCAACCTGCGCGATCAGACCCGCGCTTTCTACAAACTATTCTATCAGGTCGAACCAGGCGATGCGGACCTCGATCGTCTGCTCGATAACGGAGGCTGAATTCCGCCTTGCGAACGGCAACCGTCCTCGCTGTGCTGTTGATCGTGCTGATTGCGGTGACGATGATCGCGTCAGGGATTGGTCCGTATTCCATCTCGCCGCTGGACGTCGCGCGCGCCGTGTTGCGCAGGCTGTCCGGCGGCAGTGATCGAGGCACGGTCGATACGATCGTCTTCAATATCCGGCTTCCGCGCGTGGTGGCGGCGGCCTTCGTCGGCGCGGCGCTGGCGGCGGCCGGCGCGGCCTATCAAAGCCTGTTCCGCAATCCGCTTGTCTCTCCGGACATTCTCGGCGTCTCCACCGGCGCGGGCCTTGGCGCGGTTGTCGGAATATTGGTCGGGCTGCCGGTCGTGTTCATCCAGTTGATGGGGTTCGCGGGCGGCCTGCTGACCGTCACGGTGGTCGTCGTACTTGCTCGCTCGCTGCGCGGGGGCAGCGATATCCTGGTCCTTGTGCTGGCCGGAATCGTCGTCGGCGCGCTTGCCGGCGCGGCAATCTCCCTCGTCAAGGTGCTGGCCGACCCCTACGATCAACTCCCGGCGATCACCTTCTGGCTGCTCGGCAGTCTCGCGGGCGTCAAGGCGAACGATATTGCGGCGACCATTCCCGTCGTCCTTCTCGGCCTTGCACCGTTGATCCTGTTGCGCTGGCGCATCGGGGTGCTGTCGCTCGGCGACGACGAGGCCCGCGCCCTCGGTGTCGAGGTGTCGCGGTTGCGGGCTATCGTCATCGTTGCCGCAACTCTGGTGACCGCGAGCGTTGTCGCGATTTCGGGCGTGATCGGCTGGGTCGGATTGATGGTTCCGCACATGGCGCGGTTGCTGGTCGGCCCGCGCTTCGATCGGTTGCTGCCGGCTTCGATCCTGCTCGGCGCGGCGTTCATGATCGCAGTCGATACGCTGGCGCGCTCGGCAGCGCGGATCGAAATCCCGCTGGGCGTTCTGACCGCGGTAATCGGCGGCCCGATCTTCGTCTGGCTGCTCGCCCATAACCGCCGGAAGCTGTTGCCATGACATTGCTCGCGGCACGCAACCTGTCGATCGGCTACGGGCAAACCGAGATTGCCAACGGCATCGACCTCTCGATCGATCCGGGAAGCGTCACCTGCCTGCTCGGGCCGAACGGCATCGGCAAGACGACGCTGTTCAAGACATTGCTGGGATTGATCCCGCCGCTGGCCGGCAAGGTGGAAATCGACGGCCAGGATCTGTCGGGACTCGATCAGCAGACCGTTGCGCGGCAGATCGCCTATGTGCCGCAGGCGCAGGCCACCGAGTTCGCCTATTCCGTGCTCGATCTCGTCGTCATGGGGCGGACCGCCCATCTCGGCGCCTTTTCCGCGCCCCGCGCCGCCGACTATGCGATGGCCATGACAGCCCTCAGGCGACTGGGCATCGATGCGCTGGCGGAACGGGATTCGACGCGGATATCGGGCGGGCAACGCCAACTCGTCCTTATCGCGCGAGCCCTGGCACAGCAGACCCGGATCATCGTGATGGATGAGCCAACGGCAAGTCTCGATCTCGGCAATCGCATTCTGGTTCTGAATACGATCCGGAAACTGGCAGAGGATGACCTCGCGGTCGTTCTATCGACCCACGAACCTGAGCATGCATTCGTCGTCGCCGACCGCGTCGCGATTCTGGCAGCCGATGGCTTCCTGTCGGGCCCGGTCGAAACGGTCATGACCGCCGGCGAACTCTCCCGGCTTTATCGGGTGGGGCTGATCGTTGAAAAGACCCCCTCCGGACGCTTCGTTGTCGGACCGGCATAAGACAAGGTCTCACCGGCACACGAGTTCGCGAAAAGCCGACGCCTTCTCACGGTTTGGCTTTTTTGACCTTACGCTTCTCGTTTTTCGGCGGCGTCTCGATGCGCGACAGATAGCTGCGCTGCAGCCGCTTCAGGCAGGCTTCCATCTCCGCGACCGCCGCGTTGGCGTCACCATCGGTGAGATGCTTGACGAAGCGGCGGCGCGACGGCAGCACGAATGCATTCTCGTAGTCGCCGATCTTGCTGACGAAATGCCGCAGCACATCGAGAACCGCGGTCATCACGATGAGCATGATCGGATTACCGGTCATCCGCGCCAGAATACGGTGGAACTCGATGTTCCTTTCCGCCCTCAAGGCGAAATCGCCGCTTTTGGTCGCCCCTTCGACTTCAGCGATATTCTGCGTCAATGCCGCGATGCTTTCTTCCGTCGCCCGGTGGCAGGCTTCGCGCACCACGATCGATTCCAGCCAGATTCGCGCCTCGGTCAGTTCCGCGGGCTGCACCGAACCGAGGTGATACATGTCCATCAGGCCGAGCGTGATGGCTTCGCCGCTGCGCTCGCTGATAAAAGCGCCGCCCCGCGCGCCCTTCTGGAGCTGGATCAGTCCGGAATGTTCGAGCGACCGCATCGCCTCCCGCAAAGTATTGCGCGAGACGCCGAACTGCTCCGACATCGCGCGCTCGGACGGCAGGCGGTGCCCGACACGAAGCCGGCCGGCAGCAAGTTCCTCGCGAATCTGCGCGGCGATTTCATCGAAAGCGCGGGTCGAACGAATGCGCTGGAATTTCGCCGGCGACGATACTTTCGGATCGGTTGGCGGCACGTCGGCGGACATGAAACAGAATCTCCTGCGGTGGCAAACGATAGCTATCGATATAACAAACGCCGTCGAATTCCACTAATCGCAAACCACACCGGGGGCGCATGAAACGTCCGCCGTTGACGGGTTCGTTTCCCTAAAGGTACAATGGTTGAACCTATAACAGGAGACGCCGTTTGGCAATTCAGGCCAGCGATCCCGTCGCCGGCGAAGGCGACGCCCCCGGCCCCGCATTGCCGGGCGATTCCGAGCGCGCCATGCTGCGCGACGCGGTGCGCGGGCTGCTCGCGGCCGACTGGACGGCGGGCGAAGCAACCACTGCCCCGTCGCCGGAACGCTGCGATTCGATCTGGCGCGCCTTCGCCAGGCAGGGCCTGTTCGAACTCGGAACCGATCCGGCGACCGGCGGCCTGCGGGAAATTCTGATCGTTCAACAAGAACTCGGACGCGCCGCCTGCCCGATCCCGTTTCTGACGACGGCGCTGCTGCATCTCGCCGGAATCGCACCGGCATCGCTGATTGCCGCGGCGGCGACGAAGGTCACGCCGCAACTGGCGCTCTCACTCGCCACATCGGGAGCACAGGACGGCGACGGCCAGATTGCACTTGCGGACGGCAAACTGACCGGCGAACTGGCCGCAGTCGAAGGCGCAACGACTGCGACGGCATTTGCCGTCCTCCTCGATGGACCAAAGCTCGCCATCGTCAAGGCTGGCGCAAAGGGACTGACGGTCGACCCCCAACAGGCGATGGGCAGCGAACGGATCGGACGCGTCAGCTTCGCGGCAACGCCGGCAACATTAGTCGCCATCGACGGCACCGCCGCCGGCGACCTCGCGGCGCTGCTGCGGCTCGGCCTTGCCGCCCGCGCGTTCGGCGCAGCGCAGCGCGGTTTCGAACTGGCCGTCGCTTACGCCACGGAGCGCAAGCAGTTCGGCCAACCGATCGGCCGCTTTCAGGCGATCCAGCATAAATTGGCCAACAGCCATATCTCGCTGCATGGTAGCGAACTCGCGCTCGCCAATGCCGCGCATCAATACGACATCGGCAATGCCGCGTGGCGATGGTTCGCCGCCGCCGCGTCCGCACAGGCGGCGGCCTGCCTTCGTCAGGTGGCGCTCGAGACCCAGCACACGTTCGGCGCCATCGGCTACAGCGAAGACCACGAAGCGCCGCGCCTCTTTCGGCGCGTGCATCTCGACGTTCTCCGACATGACGCCTTGCGGAGCTCGCGCGAAATGTTGGCGGCGCATTTCCTCGATCATCCCGCGGCAGCTTTCCACCAATACGATCTCGGCCGCGCCGGCAACGCGTTCCGCCTCGAGGTTCGCGCCTGGCTCGCCGGGTACTGGTCGGGCGAACGCAAGGCGGCCTTCGACCGGTTACCGTTTCGGCAACGCGAATATGATCGCGAATTCGCCAGGGCGATCGGACAAACCGGTTGGATCGGCCTGTCGTGGCCGCGCCGCTTCGGCGGCCAACACCGCGGCGCGTTCGAACAACTCGCTTTCATGGAAGAGATGGAAAGGGTCGATGCGCCCCGTGTCGGCGCGCCTGTGCAGGCGGCGATGCTGCAGGTGTACGGCACGCCCGCGCAACAGCGGCGCTACCTTCCCGAAATCCAGCGCGGCGAAGCCATCTACGGCATGGGATACAGCGAGCCGAATTCCGGCTCCGACCTTGCGTCATTGCGCACGCGCGCCGTGCGCGACGGCGACCACTACGTCATCAACGGCCAGAAGATCTGGACCACGACCTATTGGGGCGAATACATGCTGCTGGCGACGCGCACCGAACCGGACGCGCAGCCGGCCCATGCCGGCATCAGCATGTTCATCGTGCCGATGGATACCCCGGGCATCACCATTCGCACTTCCGAAACGATGTATGGCGGCACTTTCGCCAACATCTTCTATGACGACGTTCGCGTGCCGGCCGACGCCATGGTCGGATCGTTGAACGATGGCTGGCGGGTGCTGACCGGCGCGCTCGCCACCGAGCGCGGCTTTATCGGCGGTGGTATCGTGCTCAAGGTGGCGCGCGCCTTCGAAGAGTTATGCGGCTATCTGCGCGGCACAACGCGCCACGGCAAGCCGATGAAGGACGATCCGCTGGTGCGCGACCGCATCGGCGATTTCGCCGCCCGGATCGAAGCCGGCCGTCAAATGATGGTCGATTGCGTCGCCAAGGTCGATGCCGGCCAGACTCCGCCGGAAGATGCCGCCACTTGCAAGGTTTACGCCGGCGAACTCATGGAGCAGTTCGGAGAAATGGCGCTCGATTTGATCGGCATCGAAGCAACGCTCAGTCAGGGCAGCCCCGGCGCGATCCTGAACGGGCGCATCGAGCAGAATCTGCGCCATTCGCTGATGTGGGTCATCAGCATCGGCACCAACGAAATCCAACGCAGCCTGATCGCGCAACGCGGTCTCGGGCTGCCACGATAATCAACAATAAAAGGAACATCGCCGCCATGCCGGAGAACACCGCATTGCAACCGTCGGCGCTTGCCGGGCTGCGCGTCGCCGATTTCTCCCACTTCATTGCCGGGCCGATGTGTACGCTGTCGCTTGCCGACATGGGCGCCGACGTCATCAAGATCGAGAACACCGCCGCCGGAGACGATTTCCGCCGCTTTCCGCCGATGGTGGAGGGACAATCCTCGCCGTTCCTGTGGGCCAACCGCAACAAGCGCGGCATCGCGCTCGATCTCAAAAACCCCGACGCCATTCGTGTCGCGAGGGACCTGATCGCCTCGGCCGACATCCTGGTCGAGAATTTCACCACCGGCGTGATGGAGCGGTTCGGACTTGGCTACGCCGAAATGGCGGCTCTCAATCCACGACTGATTTATTGCAGCGTTTCCGCCTACGGCCGCAGCGGTCCATTCGCCGACCGCGCCGGTTTCGATCCGATGATCCAGGCCGAGACGGGCTTCATGTCATTGAACGGCTTTCCGGACGGACCGCCGATGCGAACCGGCCCCGCGGTGATGGATATCTCCACCGGGCTGATGGCCACGATTGCGGTGATGGGGGCTCTGGCCGCGCGCCAGACCACCGGACGAGGCCAACACGTCGAGGTCTGCCTGTTCGACGTCGCGACCCTGATGCTCGGCTTCCATGCGATGAACTACCTCGTCACCGGGAAAAACCCGACGCGCTTCGGCAACAACAGCGCCGACAGCGCGCCGACCGGCGTTTACCAGGCCGCCGACGGGCCGCTCTACCTCGCCTGCGCCAACGACCGCACCTATCAGCGTCTGGTCTCGACCGTGCTCGGGCGCACGGATCTGGTCGATGATCCCGATTTCGTCACCAATGCCGATCGCGCACACAACCGCGACAAGCTGGCGGCGATTCTCAATCAGGAACTCGGCGCGAAAACGCGCGAACAGTGGATGCCTGCGATGAAGGAAGCCGGCGTTCCCGCCGGTGTCGTGCGCACCATCGAGGAAGCTTTTCAGTCACCGGAAATGGCGGCGCGCGGCCTCGTCAGCCACATTCCGCATACGACCGCCGGCCAAATTCCCAACATCGGCTCGGCACTGCATCTTGGCGAAACGCCGGTCGTGCCGCCCCGCGCCGCGCCGGTCCTCGGCGAACACACCCGCGAGGTTCTGGCGGACGTGTTGGGCTACAGCGCGGACAGCATTGCCGCCCTCACCGCCAGCGGCGCCGTGCGTCAGGCTTAGAGCGTACGAGTTCAAATCCGGCGCCCGGCCGCCTCCCAGAAAGGATCGCGCAGGCGCCGCTTGAAAATCTTGCCGCTTTCCTCGCGAGGCAGCGACGTCTCGAAAGCGATGCGGCGCGGCACTTTGTATTTAGCAACGCGCGTTTCCAGAAACGCGCGCACGTCCGAGGCATCGATCGCAGCCTCCGGCGCCTTCTCCACCACCGCCATCAATGACTCGCCGAATTCGTCGTCGGGAATGCCGAACACCGCGCAATCGCGCACGCCGGGACACTGCACCAATACCTGCTCGATCTCGGCAGGATAGATGTTGACGCCGCCGGAAATCACCATGTCCGCGCGGCGGTCGCACAGATAGAGCCGATCATCCTTCATGTATCCGATATCGCCGACGCTGATGAGACCGTCACGCTCGATGGCGCGTCGCTTGTCGTCATGATTGAGATAGGTGAAATCCGAGAGCGCCGACTGCCGAACGTAGATCTCGCCAATCCCGCCGGGCGCGACGGGGCGGCCGTCGTCGCCATAAATCTCAATTCGGGCACCGGGCGTCAGCTGACCAACGCTACCGGGATGCGCCAGCCAATCCTGCGGCGTGCTCAGCATCACGGCGCCGACTTCGGTGCCGCCATAGGTCTCATAGATCACCGGTCCCCACCACGCCATCAGTTCCTTCTTGATCTCGGGCGGGCACGGCGCGCCGGTATGAATGACCCAGGCCAGCGAACTGATATCGTAACGGCGGCGAATCTCCGCCGGCAGTTTCGCCAGCCGCACAAACATCGTCGGCACCATCACCGCATGGGTGATGCGGTGCTTCGCAATGGCTGCCAGTGTGCGCTCCGGATCGAACCGGGTCTGCAACAATGCAAGGTCTGCCTGCGTCATCGCCTGGCGAAGACAGGCATTGGGCGAGGCATGGTACAGCGGCCCGCCGATCAGAACCCGGCAGCCCTTGCGGACGCCGTAGACCGTCCGTATCAGCTCGGCATAGGCTGCCGCCTGCTCCGGCGTCGAAGGCTGGCGCTTGACGCCCTTGGGGCGACCGGTGGTGCCGGATGTGTAAATCAGGGTCGCGCGCGTTCGCTTGGGTCCGTCCTCCCATGCAGGACATCTCGACAACCAGTCCGACCAGACAACGTCGCCCGCGAGCGGCATTGCCGCGTCGCGCGACACAGCAAATTCGACCTGCACTTCCGGTGGCGTCGGGACGACGAGCACGATCAATCCGGGGGGCAGCGCCTCGCGCAGCGGCGCGAGCAGATCAGCATGCGCCACGACAACCTTCGCGCCGACATCGTTGAGGATGTAGCGCACATCGTCCGCTTTTCCATGCCAGTTGATGGGGACGCAATAGGCCCCCAGCAGCGCGCATGCATGGGTCGCCTCGATGAAGGCGAAGTCGTTGCGCAGCAACAGCGCCACCGCATCGCCTTCCCTCACACCGAGCGCGTCGAGCCCGCTGGCCGCGCGGGCGGCGTTGGCGAGGACCTCCTCGCGGCCGACAGACCGCTCATCAAGGATGATCTGGTTCTGGGACATCGCTCACCTTGGGTAAATAGCCGCACGACGCCTCACCGATGCCGCCGGAACGGCCTATTGAGCCGTTCCGGATCGATGCCGCGCCAGCTTGCGATCAATTCTTGGCCGGGACCGTAATGATGCCGCCGGTTCGCATCCAGTCCTTGCCGTCGAAGCTGACGATCTGCGCCGAATGCCACGGCGTGCGGCTCTCGGGCGTAATGTTGATCTTGATACCGGGCAGGAACATCGGCATCTGCAGATCGTGGACGTTCGTCGCCTGCTTCAACAGATTTTCCCTTGTCAGTTCGTCGCCGCAACGGTGCAACACCTCGACCAGCATCTGCGACCAGATGTATCCCAGCAATGCGGTCGGATCCTCCGGATCCTCTTTCGGGGCCCATTGAGCCATGAAAGCAAAGTAATCCTTCATGGCCGCGTCGTTATCCCACTCGGGATTGCCCGGCAGCTTGCGCCAGATCGACGTCACGATGCCGGTGGACGCTTCCAGCCCGGCCGACTTCAACGTCGTCGAGGGTTGCGATGACGTGGCCAGAATAACATGCAGCGGCTTCCAGCCGATCTCGTGCGCCTTGCGGATCGCCTGAGCGGTGAATTTCGGCGTCGTGGCCTGAAAGAAGGCGTCGGCGCCGGACGCCTTCAATGAAACGATCTGCGAGTCGATGGTCGGCGAGGCTAGGTCGTAAGGTTCTTCCTTCACGATCATGCTGTCGGCCTTGCTGCCCAATTCAGCCTTGAAAGCATTGAGGTAGCCTTTGCCGAATTCATCGTTCTGGAACAGGATCGCCAGCTTGGCATCAGGCTTGGCGTTGAGAATGTAGCGTGCGGCGATGCGGCCTTCGACCACCTGCGGCGCATAGAATGGAGACGTCCAGGGATACAGCGCGGCATTGTCCAGCGCTGCCGATCCACTCATCGCGAGGATCTGCGGCACCTTGGCCGTGTTGAGATACTTGGCAATCGCCAAATTCGACGGCGTCCCGACTGTCCCCGCGATGGCCAGCACGCCATCGCTTTCAACCAGCTTGCGGGTCTGCTCGACCGCGCGCGGCGGGCTGAAAGCGTCGTCGGCCTGGATCAGATCGATCTTGCGTCCATTGATGCCGCCCTTGGCGTTGATCATCTGCATATAGGCGGCTTCGGTGCGCGCAACGATGGCGAACGACGACGCCGGCCCGCTGAACGGAACCGTTTGCCCGATCCTGATTTCGGTGTCGCTGGCGCCCGGACCGTACCGCTTGTCGGCAGCCTGCGCGGTATCGACAAGCGCTGTCCACGCCACGATGGCGGCCAGCAACGCACCGGCAAGCGTCGAACCGGACCGGACAAAACGCAGAACGCCAGACCCCCCAGATGTCCGCAGAGCCATGCTTAATCCTCCCCATGTTGTCGGGCTCGGTCAGCCGTCGCGCCGCGCCCGTGATTTTGGATAAATGTACAATGGATCAACCATTGTGTCGATGGCTGGTTGAGCGTAATATTTTCGGAAACAGGCTTTGGCGAGGACGGCCGGATGCAGCTATGGGACTACCTTCGCGTGCCGTATCGGCTTGAAGCCAAACTGGTCGAGCGCGGCGCCGATATCTGGGTCAACCGGCTGGCCTATCCCGAGCTTGCCGGCTGCGTCATCGAAGCGCCGGCGCTCGAAGTGGCGATGACAAAAGTCGAAGCGCTTCGGATCGAGACCATCGTGCGGATGCTGGCGCGCGGCGAACATCCGCCGGTGCCACGGCCGCCACTGGCCTCCAGCGATCCGGCCTGGGTCGCGGCGCAGGCACAATTGCCGGCCGACGTCATGGCGCTGGTCGAACGCAACCCGGCTTCTCCGGCGCCATCGACGACCTAGCCGCCGCACATCAATCCCGGAACAGGAGACTGTCATGCTGTCGCATCAGGATAACGAGACGCTGGTTCGCGTCGGCAAGGGCACACCGACAGGTGAACTGTTCCGGCTATACTGGATTCCCTTCATGCTCTCGAAGGATATCGAAGCCGATGGCCAGCCCAAGCGCGTGATGCTGATGGGCGAAGATCTGGTGGTGTTTCGCGACACCCAACGGCGCGTCGGCCTCATTTCGAATGCCTGCGCGCATCGCGGCGCGCCGATGATGTTCGGCCGCAACGAGGATTGCGGCCTGCGGTGCGTCTATCACGGCTGGAAATACGACGTCACCGGCGCGATCGTCGACGTGCCGGCCGAACCCCCGAAAAGCCGCATCAAGGACAAGGTGAAAATCACCTCCTATCCCTGCCGTGAACGCAACGGCGTGATCTGGACCTATATGGGCCCGAACACCGAGGCGCCGCCGCTGCCTAACGTCGAATGGAATCTGGTGCCGCCCGAGAATGTGAAACTGTCGATGCGGATTCAGGAATGCAACTGGCTGCAGGCGCTCGAAGGCGAGATCGATTCCGCGCACGCCCCGATCCTGCATGGCAGGCTCGACACCAAGGGGCAGGTCAACGCCTGGCTCGCCAAGCGCGATCTGCGGCCGACGTTCGAATGCGTGCGGCAGAATTTCGGCATGAGCATTGCGGCGCGGCGACGGCTCGACGAAACCCATCTCTACTGGCGGGTCAACCAGTTCATCATGCCGTTTTATACGCTGGTGCCGCCGCAGTCGAAATTTCCCGATCTCAGCGGTCATGCCTGGGTGCCGATCGACGACAATCACACGCTCTGCCTGATGTTCTCCTACCATCCCTCGAAACCGCTCACGGCGCGCACGCGCCAGCTTTTCGAGGAGGGATATGAAGGTCGCGAGACCGGCCATGCCAGCCGCAGCGCCTTCGCGCCGAAAAGCCAGACCACGCCTTACGCAGACTACTGGACCAAGTTCACGCCGGACAATGGCTTCAAGTTCGACTATCAGAGTCAGGTCGACACATGGTTTTCCGGACTTCCCGGGCTGTGGGTCCAGGACGCCGCGTGCCAGACCGGGATTCGTCCGATCTTCGATCGCTCCCAGGAACACCTCAGTGCCAGCGACGCCGGCATCGCGATGACGCGCCGCGTTCTGCTGGAAGCCGCCGCTGCCTATCGCGATCGCGGCATCAAGCCTGAAGGCGTCGACAATCCCGATATCTTCATGGTGCGCGCGGTCTCGCTCAGCCTGCCGGAAGAGGCCAACTGGATTGACGACGGGCGCCAGCACATGCAGGCGCGGCTCGGCGCCGACTTCGGCTATCAACTCTAGAGGCGCCCGTGGACGACACGTTGATCCAGCTTCGCGTCAAACAAATCACCTTCGAAGCCGAGCGGATCAACAGCTATACGCTACACGCCGTCGGGGACGGCGAGCTTCCCGCATTCACCGCGGGAGCGCATATCGATCTGCATCTCGGCAACGGCATGGTACGCAGCTATTCGCTGCTTAACGATTCGCGCGAACGGCACCGCTACGTCGTCGGCATCAAGCACGATGCCGCGAGCCGTGGCGGCTCGACGTTCGTGCACACCGCGCTGAAGGCGGGCGATGTCGTCCGGGCCACCGCGCCGCGCAACAACTTCACCTTCGATGAAGGCAACCACCCGTCGGTGTTCATCGCCGGCGGCATCGGCATTACACCGATCCTGTCGATGCTGCGCCGAGCCGTCGCACTGCAACGTCCATGGCAATTGCACTACGCCTCACGGACCCGATGCGATGCACCGTTCCTTGAGGACATCGCGCGACTGGCACACGACGGACAGGGGCACAGCAACATCCTGTTCGATCATGAACCCGGGGGAGCGCCGCTCGATCTCGGTGCGATCACCGCTGGCGCGCCGCCGGAAGCGCACCTCTATTGCTGCGGCCCACTGCCGATGCTGACGGCGTTCGAGACCGCCGTCGCAAACCGCGCAAGACCCACGGTACATGTCGAATATTTTTCACCGAAGGCGGCTGCCGCGACGGATGGCGGCTTCGAGGTGCGGCTGGAGAAATCCGGTCGAACCATCACCGTTCAAGCGGGCCAGAGCATCCTCAATGCGCTGCTCGATGCCGGGATCGCCGTTTCTTACGCCTGCGGCGAAGGCACCTGCGGAACCTGCGAGACCAAAGTTCTCGACGGCATTCCGGACCACCGCGACGTCTATCTCGACGACGCCGAGCACGCCGCCAACAAACAGGTCATGATCTGCTGTTCGGGCTCGAAAACACCGTTACTGGTGCTGGACATCTAGGATGCCCTGCTAGGGAGTTATGACGCGCGCGGCGAACAGTGGCCCGTCGCGATAGGCCAGCGTGACGATCTCGACCGCGGCGTCGAGTGCGGGTTCGGTATCCGCAATGATCCGCGTCGCCAGCCGAACCCCCTCGTCCAGATCGACGATGCCGACACGATAGGGAATTTCACTAGCGAATACCGTTGGGCCGGCGTGAACGACGGTCTGCGAATACAATCGGCCAAGGCCGGACAGCGGCGTCCACGTCAGGCGCGTCGACCAGCAGTGCGGGCAGATCGGCTTTGGTGGAAACGCCAGCTTGTCGCAGGCATCGCAGCGCGTCGTCGCGAATTCGCCGTTCTGGAGCCCGCTCCAGAACGTCTGCGTGAACGCGGTCACGCGTGGCGGATAGGCGCGCGTCCGATCGATATCGAGTCGCGGCAACATCACCCGACTCCTTCCAGCACATGAACCATGGCGGCGTTGTAGTTACCGAGTTCGGCGCTGGTCGCCGCCAGTCGCGCATTTGCAACCTGGCGCTCGCCGGCGCGACCGGTGAGCTGCTGATTGATTTCAAGGAAACTGTAAAACGGGGTGACGTGCGCCGGATGACCGCGCGATTGCAATCCGCCGGAGGTGCAAATCGGTATCCGGCCTCCGAGCGAGGTCTCACCCTCAGAGCATCGTCGCGCTCCCTCACCGCGCGGGACCAGGCCAAGCGCTTCGCTGGCCAGAACCTCAATGATCGTGCACGGCGCGTAAAGCTCAGCGAGATCGATATCCTGCGCGCTGACGCTGGCTTCGGCATAGGCGGCTTGCGCGGCCTTTGCCGCGGCAACCAGCGCGATCATGTCGTTCGGCACCTCATTGATCTGGTGCGCGCCCTCATGGAAGAAACCGCGGCCGCGCACCCGCACATAGGGCTTGCCGCGCGCCCGCGCCACCTCCTCGTCGGCCAGCACGATGCAGGCCGCGCCATCGCCACGCGGCGGTACCTCGAAAAGCCCGAGCGGTTCGACGATCGGCTTCTGGGCAAGCACATCGTCGAGGGTGATCGGCTTGCGCAACTGCGCAATCGGATTGAGCGCGGCGTGACGGCGATTCTTCACCGCGACGCTGGCAAGCTCGGCGCGCGACGACCCGAATTCATGGATGTAGCGGGCAGCATCCATGGCGTACCAGGAGATCGGCGTGAAGCCGAATGGCGAATGAAAATCGACGTCGCCGGTGGCGCGCATCGAGTTCATCATGTGATCGACCGCCGGCGTCGCTGTCTCGAAATTGACGCCCAGCGCCAGAGCAACCTTGGCCCGGCCCAAGCGGATGTCGTTGGCGGCGGCTTCGAACGCCAGCGCCGCGGTCATGCCGTTGCCGAGAATCTCGACCACCGATCCGGTGCACGGCAGCCGCAGGTAGTTGGCCATGAAGGTCGCGAAGTATTTCTGTGTCGTATAGGGCCGCGGTTGCGCGAAGACCAGCGAAGCGACATCGTTCTTGTCGGCGCCGGCGTCGGCCATCGCCTCGATGACGACCTTCGCCAGAACTTCGTGTTCGAGAACCTGGATTTCATCACCCGGCGCGGTCTGCCATTTCCGTACCGGCAGGCCGGCCGCGCCGATGATCGCTACATTCCTGGTCATGATGGCCTATGGCGTATTGAATGCCTTGAGCACCGGCTTGGCTGAGGCTTTGTTCCGCGGCCAGACCGTCACCAGTTGATCGCCCTGGAATTGGGTGATCGTGGTGTCGCGCCCCTTGTTGCGGCCGTTAGCGTCGAACTCCAGATAATCCGACGACGTGATCATCTCATCCTTGCCGATCTTGACCTGGTGCAGGGCATCGGACACCGCCTTGGCGCTGAAGTCCTTGGCGTTGTTCAACGCCCGCAAGGCGACCACGGTGCCGAAATAACCCAGCGCCGAGTTGAGCGTCAGCGGCTGGTTGAACTTCTTCGCGAATGCCTCGCCAAGGCGTTTGGCGTTCGGAGTATCGCCGGAGAACGGCGTCACCGCAAATTGCCATTGCACAAGCTTGCCGATCTCGGCGCGCAGCTTGGCGTCACCGGACATGCCGCCGGTGCCGATGACGATCGGATGGAAGTCCAGTTGCTCATAAGCCCGCGACGCCAGCACGCCGGCGCGGAAGTAGCCTACCTGAATGACGACATCCGGGCGCGATGCCTTCACTTTCAGGGCCGGCTGCAGCAGGTCCTGCGCCTGCGCGCCATATTCGATAAACGCCGTCAACGTGAGGTCCTTGCGCTCGGCGAGCTTGACCTTCAGGAGCTTGCCCATTTCGATGCCGTACTCGTTGTCAGGGCACAGCACCGCAACCTTGGTCAGCTTCGGATCGACCTGATGGATCATCTCCAGCGCCTGCAGAATGCCGGTGACGTAGTCGGCATCGATAAGCGTGGTCGACCAGGTCCACTTCAACGTGCCGTCCGTCAACGCCGCCTGCTGCGGAATGGCATTGATATGCGGCGTCTTATACTTTTCCAGCACCTGCGACAGCGGGATGGTTTCATTCGAGGTCGCGGCGCCGAGCACGATGGCGACCTTGTCCTGATTGACAAGCCGCTCGGCCTCGCCGACGGCGTTGACCGGCTTGCTCTGCGAGTCCGCCTTGACCAACTCGACTTGCGCACCGCCGTGGTTCTTCAACCCTCCGGCGGCGTTAAGTTCGGCTATAGCCAGTTCGGTCCCTCTCATGGCGTCGCTGCCGGCGACCGCACCGCCACCCGTGAGCGCATAGATGGCGCCGATCTTGACCGCATCCGCCGCATTCGCCGGCATCGCCATGGCAAGCGCGGCTATCGAAACTGCAACACTCCGCAATAAGACGTTCATTTTCATCCTCCCTCTCCCAGCGCTTTGTGCGTCTATAAACCCAGATAAGCTTCCTTCACCCGAGGATCCGACACCAAATCCGCGGCCCGTCCCTCGATCACCACACGACCATTCTCGAGCACGTAAGCCCGGTCGGCAGCTTCGAGCGCGAGCGCGGTGTTCTGTTCGACCACCAGCACCGTCAGTCCCTCGGCCGCCAGACGGCGAATGGCCTCGAAGATTTCGTCGACCACGATCGGCGCAAGCCCGAGGCTCGCTTCATCGATCAGCAACAGGCGCGGCGCCGCCATCAGCGCACGCGCAATCGCCACCATCTGCCGCTCGCCGCCGGAAAGGGTGCCGGTCAGTTGCGACTGCCGCGCCTCGACTTTCGGAAACAGCTTGAACACCGTCGCCAGGCTTTGCTCGCGGCGTGCCCGCGCCCGCTGCGACGATGAGCCGACCAGCAAATTCTCATGCACCGTCATCGCGGGAAACAGGCGGCGGCCCTCCGGCACCTGCGCCAACCCAGCTTCGACGATGCCATGGGCGGGCGTCCCGACCAGCGATTTCGAATCGTAGCTGACCGAACCTTGCAGGACGGGAATGATGCCGCAGATAGCCCGCAACAATGTCGTCTTGCCGGCGCCGTTGGCGCCGATCAGCGCGGTAACAGAGCCTTCCTCGACAACGAGATCGACGCCGCGAAGCACTTCGATTTCGCCGTAGCCTGCATGCAACCCTCGCACCTCAAGCCGCGCCATGATGCCTCCTGCCAAGGTAAGCCTCAATGACAACGGGATCGTTGGCAATCTGCGCCGGTGTGCCCTCGGCGATCTTGCGGCCGTTGGCCATCACCACCAGCCGATCGGACAGCGACATGATCGCCCGCATCACATGTTCGACGATCAGCAACGCAATGCCGTCGCGCCGCAAATCCCGCAGAATGGCCATCATCTCGTTGATTTCGGTCGGCGTCAGCCCGGCCATGACCTCGTCGAGCAGCAACAAACGCGGGCGCGTCGCGAGGGCCCGCGCCACCTCGAGGCGTTTCTTTTCCGGCAGCGAAAGCCGCCCCGCCAGGACATCGCAGCGATGGTCGAGCTTGACGCGCTGCAGGACGGCACGCGCTTCGCCCGCCGGATCGGCAACCGCACGATTGGGACCGACGACGCCGGCGATCACGTTCTGCAACACGGTGAGTTCGGGGAACGGCTGCACGATCTGGAACGTCCGGCCGATACCGCGTCGCGCCAGCAGATGGCTGGGTTGGCCGGTGATGTCCTGCCCGTCGAATACGATGCGGCCCTGGTCCGGCGCCAGGAACCCGGAAATGACTTCGAACAACGTCGTCTTGCCGGCGCCGTTGGGACCGATGAGCCCGACGATCTCATCACCGCCCATCTCGAACGATACGCCATCGACGGCGCGCAAAGCACCGAAGCAGCGCGAGACATTCTGGACCTGAAGCAACGCCGCGCTCACGTCGACCTCCGTCCGGTCAATCGGGACAGCAGCCCCGCAAGCCCTTCAGGTGCCAGCCGCATGACGCCGATCAGAAGGATGCCATAGATAATCAGATGCAGGCCCGCCAGATGGCCGGTGAGTTCGCCACGCAGCCATTCCGTAAGCGGCACCAATACCGCCGCACCCAGCAACGGACCGAGGGGCGCGTGCAGACCGCCGACAAACGAGAACAGCAGCGCATCGATCGACAATGTCACGCCGAATACCGATTCCGGATCGATGAACAGCACATAGTTGGCGTAGATCGGGCCGATCATGGCGGCAAGCGCGCCGCTGATCGCCGACGCGATCACCTTGCCCTGGACGACGTCGATGCCGAGCGCGGCGGCGGAGCTTTCGTTCTCGCGGATGGTCAGGAACACATAACCCAATCGCGAACGCTCGATCGCCCAGATCACCAGACTCACGATAACCACAGTGCCGAGCGCGACATAGCAGAACGCCGCCTTGGAGCTGAACTGAAAGGCCGCCACTCCCGGCGTCGACGGAATCGACAGACCGTTGGCGGCGCCGAGAAACGACCAGTTGCTGACCACGTGCAGCGCCATCTCCGCGATCGCCAATGTCACCAGCGCGAAATAGACGCCCGAAAGCCTGCGCCGAAATACCGTGAACCCCAACAACGCGCCCAGCGCACCACCCGCCGCGACCGCCGCAAGCAGGCCCAGCCACGGGCTGATGCCGAACTTGAGGAACAGCACGGTGGAAACATAGGCGCCGGCGCCGACATACAGCGCATGTCCAAGCGACATCTGGCCGGTCATGCCGCCGAGAATATTCCATGCCAGCGCAAGCGCCCCGTAAAGCGCGACAAGGATGACGACATGCTGCCCGTAAGGCGGCAGCCACGGTATCGCCACGCAAACAACCGCAAACAGAATGATCGTCGCCGGGCGCATCATAGCCGTCGCCCCCCGAGCAGCCCTTCAGGTCTGAACAGAAGGAACAGCGTGAAAATCGCATAGATGATGATGAAGTTGACCGATCCGCCGGTCAGCAGCCCCCCGACCGCCTCGGCGATACCGATGATGAAGCCTCCGAGCAGCGCGCCGATGAAATTCCCCATGCTACCAAGCACGACGACGATGAAAGCCATCAGCGTATAGTTGATGCCGATGCTGGGACTGGCATACGAGAACGGTGCGATCAGCGGCGCAACAAGCCCTAGCGAGCCGACACCGATGCAGAACGCCAGCAGATACATGCGATCGACATTGACGCCGCACATCAGCGCCGCGTCGCGATCCTGCGCGGCGGCACGGATCATGCGGCCGCGCTCCGTCCGGCGCAGAAAGAGATAAAGCATCAGGCACACCAGGATGGAGGCGGCGCAAGCGATCAGCGAAGCCGTCTGCAGAAACATGCCGCCGATGCGAACCACGCGCCCCGCCATCACCGAGGGGATCGTGCGCAGGTCGGCCGTGAACGTCGCCAGCAGCGCGTTCTGCAAAATCAGCGACAGGCCGAGGCTGACGACGATCTGGTTGCGCTCGGGCTCATCGAGAATCGGCGCAATCAGCAATCGGTAAGTTACGGAGGCGGCCAGCGTCACCAGCGGCAACACGATGAACAACGACAGATAGGGATCGAGGCCGAGGAAGCTTGCGCAGAAGTAAGTGAGATACAAGCCGACGGCAAGGAAATCGCCATGGGCGAAATTGACAATGCGCAGCACGCCGAACGTCAGCGTCAGCCCCACCGCGACGATGGCGTAGACCCCTCCGAGCAGAATGCCGTCCGCCAGCGTCTGTGGGAGCAGCGGCAGAATATCCATCAGGACACGAGCGATCCAATGCCCCATCGGGCCAGCGATACCATCATGAGTGCGGCACTCCTTCCCCCAGCTTCGGCCAGCTTCCCATGCAGGGATCACCGATTGACTTTGCTCATTGGTTGAACCAATCATAGTCGAGCAGGTTTTGCTTGGTCAACCCGTCTTGTCTGGCCGCCGCGCCATTTCAATCACGGTTTCGGACTGCCCGCGATCCGCATCCAGAGCTTCAGGAGACGTTATGAACTTCACCGAGGAACAACTCGCCTTTCGCGATAGCGTTCGCCGTATGGTTGAACAGCACGTTGCACCGATCGCCGCGGAGATCGACGAGAACGACAGGTTTCCGGAGGAGTTGATCCCGATTTACGGCGACATGGGCCTGCTTCAGCTTTGGGTGCCGGAGGAGTACGGCGGCCCCGGCGCCAACGTCACCATGGTGTGTCTGGCGCGCGAGGAGATCGCCAAGGTGTCGGAAGCCTGCGCGCTGATGGCGGGGATGAACAACATGTTCGCGCTGCCGCTGATGCACTTCGGCAGCAAGGAGCAGAAGCAGAAGTATCTCCCGCTGCTGGCAAAGGGGCGCACCGCCACCGCCATCGCCATCAGCGAACCCGACTGCGGCTCCGACGTCGGCGGCATGCGCACGCGCGCGGTGCGCGACGGCGACAGCTATGTGCTCAATGGCCAGAAGCAGTGGTGCACGTTCGGCAGCCGCGCCGACTATATCATGCTGTTCGCCAAGTCCGGCGACGGCGGCGGCGCCAACGACATTAGCGCTTTCATCATCGACGTGAAGAACAGCAAGGGGCTGACCTTCGGCCGCAACGAACGCAAGATGGGCATGAAAGGCACGATTAACGTGCCGATCTATCTCGATAACGTACGCGTTCCGGTTGAAAATCTGCTCGGCGAGGAAGGCAAGGGCTTCCGTTCGGCGATGCGCGCGCTCGACCTTAATCGGCCCGCCATCGCCGCCGCCTCGGTCGGGCTGGCGCAAGGGGCGATGGATGCCGCCCTCGCCTACGCGATGCAACGGCGGCAGTTCAAGCGGGCAATCTCCGAGTTTCAGGGCATCCAGTTCATGCTCGCCGACATGAAGATGCAAATCGAGGCAGCCCGGGCGCTGGTCTATGAGTGCGCCCGCATCGGCGATGCCGGGGATTTCGACCGCCTGCCGCTATTCGCCAGCATGGCGAAATGCTTTGCCAGCGATGTCGCGATGAAGGTGACGACCGACGCCGTTCAGGTGTTCGGCGGCTACGGTTACGTGCGCGATTACCCGGTCGAACGCATGATGCGCGATGCCAAGCTCAACCAGATCTTCGAAGGCACCAATCAGATCCAGCGCGTCGTGATCGCCCGCGAGATGCTTCGCGCGGCATCCTGAGGCACGAGTGGCACTTGCGGCGGACTCCGCAGGCGTCATTCTGAGGTGCGCGCTCTTGCGCGCCTCAAAGGATCGCCATCACCCTTCGAAATCCCATGCCGCGCATGCAGCGCCCCCGGGTCAAGCCCGGCAATGACGAATGGCGAGTCCATCAAAGCAGAATTGCGCTAGACGCTGATATGGAAGCCGCCGTTTACCGCGAGATGCTGGCCGGTGATGTAGGACGATGCATCCGAAAGCAGGAAGCAAACCGTCTTCACCACCTCTTCCGGTTGTGCCCAGCGCCCCATCGGAATTTGCGCCAGCATGCCATCGCGAAATTTCTCCCCGCGAACGACTTCGGTCATCGGCGTTTCGACCACACCAAAGCAGATCGAGTTGGTCCGGATATTGAAGCGTCCCCATTCCCGCGCGGCCGTCATCGTCATGCCGAACATGCCGGCCTTCGCCGCCGCATAGTTGATCTGGCCGATCGATCCTTTGCGTCCGGCATCGGATGAAATGTTGATGATCGATCCTCCGCTTGAATCGCCCGCCTTGGCGCGCTGGACCATGTGGCGGCCGGCGGCCTGAAGCCAATAAAACGCGCCGGTGAGATGCACATCGATCACGTCCTGCCACTGCCGGGCGGTCATCTTGTCGATCATCGCCGGGCGGGTGATCCCGGCGTTGTTGACCAGCCCATGCAGCGCGCCAAAACGCTTGACCGCCTCGTCGACCGTGTGTGCAGCCAGATCGGCATCGACCACGCTGCCCGTCACCGTCATAACGCGATCCGTGGGCAGCTCCTGCAACGCAGCCTTCAATGCATCGCCGTTCAGGTCGAGCGCCACCACGGCGCCGCCGAGTTCCACGACGAGGTGCGAAATCGCCTTGCCGATGCCCTGAGCGGCTCCGGTGACGATGATGACCCGGCCTTCGAGCGACACGAGATTGTTCATGGGACCCCTGTCTGTGCGTTACATTGTCATCCGAACGCAATCACTTCGGCGCGGCAGCCTCACCGACGTGTCGTGCGCCATGGAGTGTATCGCTCTCATAGAGATCGGCAATCCGTTGGGGGCTGTAGCCAAGCAGGTCCGCCAGCAATTGCGGTCCGTTTTCGCCGAGCCCTGGAACGCCGGTGCCGGCATGAGAACGGCTCTGCCCAAAGCGAAAAGCCGGATTTGCGACCCGCAGCGGCCCGGCGCCATCGTCGATCATTTCGAACGCGCCACGTTCGACCACCGGCGGCAGTTGCATCGCCTCGCGCACCGTGAAGTAGCGCGAACAGGGAACACCCGCCGCGTTCAAGATATCCTCACAGGCGGTGGCGGTGCGTGTTCCGGCCCAATCGTCCAGCAGAGCCATCATTTCGGACCAATGGTGTTCGCGTTGCGACGTCGTCGAGAAACGCGGATCGGTGATCCATTCGGCATGCCCCACCGCGCGCGCCATCGCCTCGAAATTGGTCTGGCTGACGGGCGCCACGATAAAGAAGCCGTCACTCGCCCGCGTCGGCCTGTACAACGGCCGTCGGCGCTCGGCCGGAAATTGCGCTTCCTGACATTCGTAGACCAACAGCCCCAGCATCGCATCGAGAAGCGAGACATCGACGCATTCGCCCTTGCCGGTGCGGAACGCCCGCAACAGCGCCGCCTGGATCGCGCCGAAAGCCAGCGACCCGCCGAGAACATCGGCGACAAAAATGCCATTCTTCAGCGGGCGTTCGACATCGCCCTCCTGATAATCGAGGTTTGCCATGTCGTAGCCGCACGTGGCGTGTAGCACGGGTGCGTAGGCACTTCGGCCGGACCATGAGCCCTGCTGCCCGAAGCCGGATATCGAGCAATAGACCAGTTTCGGATTGAGCTGAGACAGCGTTTCATAATCGAATTTGAGTCGGGCCATGACGCCCGGCCGATAGTTTTCGACCACGACATCGCACTGTTTGACGAGTTCATGAATCAACGTCACCGCGTCCGGCTTCTTGAGGTCAAGCGCCATGCTCTTCTTGCCGGCGTTGAGCTGAGCGAAATAGGCGCTGCGATTGTCGCGCGTCGGCGGACGCAAGCGAATAAGATCGCCCTCCGGCGGTTCGATCTTGATCACTTCGGCACCGAGATCGGCCAGCAGCCGCGTACAATATGGGCCCGACATCACCGCGGTGAAATCAAGCACCCGAATGCCATCGAGAATGCCCGGCTTCGTGGCCGGTTGCCTCACCGTGTTCATCGCAGATTGGTCTCGGACACGGCCAACGCGGCCAGGCGACTGCCGCCGATGCCGTCGAGGTAAGCCGCCTGCGTCGCAGCATCGTGGATATGCCGCGTCAGGTAGGCGGCGAAAGCATCCGCGCTCACGCTTGATTTCACATATGCCTTGAGGTGCTGCTCGTCCGAACGATACAGCGACGGAGATGCCGTCGGATGCGCGCCATAGGGAGCCTCGACGACGGCATCCACCATCGCGCACGGCAGCTTGGTGAGATGATTGGCACGGCGGATGGTGTCGTGGGACACGATGCGGTCCACCGAGACAATGACCCGGCGCGAGGCCTGCGCCAGCATGGCATCGAAGAACGGCGGGCCGAGATACTGAACGTTGCCATACTCGTCGGCCTGTTGCGCGTGAAGCAGGCAGACATCTGGCTCGATGGCGGCGGCGGCAAGCAGTTTGCGTTCACCCGGCGCGGTCGGCAATGGCCGATAGAATTCAGGCGCATGTTTGGGCAGATCGGTGCCGAGGTCCGGGATCGGCATGTACGGCAGATCGCAAATGGCGGCGCGCAGCCCGCCGGCGATGGCCGGCCCGTCGAGATCGTGCACCTTCAGCGTGCCGGCCTCGGCCTGCCGGCGGAAGTGCGGCGCGAGGCCGAATTGCTCGAAGCTGATGAAGACGCAGACCGTGCTGCGCGCGCAACCGGCGCCGATCAGCATATCGGGTGCGATCGAGCCCGGTGTCGGAATCAGGTCGAGATCCCGCGCGTCCTTGCGGATCAACGCACGCACCAGCGCCATCGGCTGCGAATTGAATATCCAGCCGCCCAATCCGACTTTGCTGCCATCCCCGATAGTGGCGACGGCTTCGTCGGCGGAAATCAGTTTCTTTGTCGTCATTGCGAAATCGCCCAGTGCAATAAGGCCAACACGGTATCGTCGCTCAAGGAAACTTGCGGCGAAGATCGCCGCGCCGATCGACCTGCCCTCGCAGCAGCCCGAGCTCGTACGGCTCAGGCATTCGCGACACCGGCGGAACCCCTTCGACGATGACATCGAAGGCGGTGGCGTCACGAATCTGTTCGACGGTCACGCCGGGATTGATCGATTTGAGCCGCATCGCTTTGCTGGCCGGCTCGAAGTCGAACACGCCGAGCGGCGACAGCACCAGCTTGGGGCCGCCCGGCGGCAAACCCATCCGCTCGCGTGAATCGCCGCCCTCCATGTGACCCGGTCCGCATAGAAAATCGACACGCGGAACGAAGGCGCTGCGGTCGTGCCGCGTCAAACAGACATAGAAGCGCTTGGCAAGGCCACACAGCGCGCTGATACCCACCGTGCCCGGCCCGCGCAGCCGAGGCTTGCCCTGATCGCCAACAACGACCGTGTTGATATTGCCGAAGCGATCCACTTGCAGGGCGGAAAGGATCGCGAAATCGAAGAAATGGATTTGCCAATCGATGAAATCGATCATGTTCGGCAGGTCCATCCATGCTTCGGCGGATTCGATATTCTCGAAATCCGCGGTCGAAAGCAGATGGTCGCGGCTCGGGTTGACCATGCCGCCAGGCCCGGAGACCCACCACAGCCGCGGCGCCTGTTGCAATCGCGCCAGATTGCAGGCTGCGAGCTGAATATCCGAATTGGTCCCGATGATGGCCTTCTCGCCGTCGGTGAAATCCCGCGACAGCAGCACCGCCAAGTTTTCTCCCAGCGAGGACTCGCCGCTCGTGCCCATAGCCATTCCTAGTTTGGTTGAACCATTGGAAGTCTAGGTGGTTCACTTCCGCCTGTCAAATGCGCAGGCGGCGCCGGCGAAACCTACTCGTCGCCACCCATATCTCGTTCGGAAAATGCCCCAGCGTGTTCGGCGACGCCAGGATGACAACCGCGCTACTCGATCGCTTGACGCATCGCTGCGACTTCGCCGAGACCGGCAACGACAGCGGTCGGTTCATAAGCCGCGACGACGATCACGCCGCCCGCGCTCGCCGCGTCTTCGCAATCCCGGCCAGCTTCCTGATCCATCTGGCATGGGCGTCCGGCTAATCGGCAGTCGTCGTCCCTGCAGGCCGGGGCTATTTATGTTCGCGGCGCGTGACCTTTTGCGCGATCTTGAGGAAATTGAAGAGATGCGGCATGCGATTGTCGCGCCGGTAATTGAGCGAGAGCGATGTCCCGGGATTGGGCCCGTCATAAGCGCGATATGCGACGCCCGGCCGTTCCGACTGCGACACCGATTTCGGCACTAGCGCAATGCCGACGCCAACGGAAACCAGGCTGATCGCGGTCTGATAATCCTGGGCGAGAATCTGCGATTTTGGAATGAAGCCGCCGTCCAGGCATATCTTGAGGATGTAGTCCGCGAAGCTCGGGCGGGGCTTTCGCGGATAGAGAATAAAAGTCTCGCCCTTGAGCGCCGACAACTGCGGAACTTGCCGGTCAAGGAGCGGCGAAGTGTCGGGCATGGCAAGGATCAGGGGCTCGTGCAGAAGCGGCTCGGATTTTAGTTCCTCGTCGTCAAGCGACGGCCGGGCCACGGCAATATCGATCTCGCGCTGGATCAGCGCGCGTTTCTGCTCTGCATTGTTCATCGCCGATAAAGCAAGTTCGACATCCGGGTAAGCAGAACGAAACGCCTTGATCACGTTAGGCAGTGCGCCGTAAGTCGCCGACCCGACGAAAGCGACACGCAGGTGGCCGGAAAAACCCTCTCCAATCCGCTTGATCTCGCGGTGTGTTCGGTCGAGCCGCTCCAGGACATCGCGGGCGCGCTCCAGAAGGACGACGCCAGCCTGGGTCAACCGTATCTGGCTTCGACTTCGATCAATAAGCGTGACGCCGAGATCGCTCTCCAACTGCGCGATCTGTCGGCTGAGCGGCGGCTGGGCGATCGCGAGCCGTGATGCGGCTCGACCAAAGTGCAATTCCTCGGCAACGGCGACGAAGTAGCTCAGTCGCCTGAGGTCCATGGCATCGTCGCGGCTGGTCACGAGCTAACCCGACATCTGGTGGCGCGCTTTGCCGAGCCGCGCCGGGAAGACCTGGTGAGTTTCGTACCGGAGGCGCCGGCAGGATTGAGATGATAGTTCCGGCGTGAAGACTGAGTGCGGCTCTCTGGTTTGTCAATTGTCCTCGGGGATAGTGTCATCCGCCTAATTCTTTCGGGCGAAAGCGCAAACCTTGTCCTCGTCGATTTCCACGCCGAGACCGGGGCCATCCGGGACACAGATCTGAAATTCTTCAAACTTGATCGGGTTGACGACCAGATCCTCGACGAGGATTCGCGGGCCGAAATGTTCAGTACCCCATTCAAGTTTCGGCAGCGTGCAGAACGCCGCCAGATGCGCCGCCGCGCCGATGCTGCTTTCCAACAAACAGCCGCCATAAAGCTCAAGACCATGCGCCGCGGCAACCGCTGCGGCGCGCTTCATTTCAAAAAGGCCGCCGCTCTTCACGAGCTTCAGGGAATAGACGCTTCCGCAACCGGCGGTGGCGACGCGAGCGACATCCTCCTTGGTGAACGCGGCTTCGTCCACAAGGAAGGGAATCGCGGTGCGGGCCGCAAGGCGGGCCATGGCCTCCGTTTGCAGGGCCGAAACGGGTTGCTCGACGAGGGCGACATCCAGTTCCTCCAGCGCAGGCATGAAACGTATGCACTCCGCCTCGCTCCAGCCCTGATTGACATCGACGATCAGACGAACGTCGTCACCAAGGCCCACACGCAGAGCTTGCAGACGCTTTAAATCCTCTTCCGGCCGGTTGAAGCCGAACTTGATCTTGAACTGCCGATGCTCGCGTCTCCGAAGCTTTTCCCTGGCTTCCTCCAGTTCCTGGTTGACGTCGCCAGAAGCCAGCGCCCAGATCACCTCCATGCGCTCGCGCACCGCGCCGCCGAGGAAGGCGCTGGCGGGAAGACCCAGCGACTTGCCAGCGGCGTCGAGCAGGGCGGATTCGATGGCGCCTTTGGCGGCGTAGTTGCGCGTTACGGCCTTGCTCACGCGCAGCGCGTTTGCTTCGAACGCCAGGGCGGGGCAGCCGTGGAGCGCGGGTGCCAGATAGGTCATCACCGCGGCCTGAATCGATTCCACGCTCTCCTCGGCCCAGCGCGGCCCTCCCAACGTCGAGGCTTCGCCGATACCCGACACTCCATTCTCGAGAAGGACCCGTACCAGCACGTACCCCTGATGCGTAACCTCGGTATTCGAGAGCTTGTGCCGACGGCGTGTCGGAGCATCCACGATCGTCGTGTGAATGCTGCGGATGGCAGTGTCCTTCATGGAAGTCCGGATCTGCTCGACAGGTTCGGCGATGTCGATGAGGGCGCGCCCCATGAATTCCTCGTTTGTCAGATCAAAGATCATCCTGCCAGGACATGCCTGGCCTGGCAGGATGATGGGTGTCACTCGGCGGCGACGAGTTGTTCGGTGGCCGCTTTCTTGAGCTTGAAGTCGAAGTCGAGAACGAGGGCCGTATCTGCTCCGGCCGGTGCTTTCTTGAACTTGCCAATCAGGCTTTGCTTGACGGCGAAGACCGAGTCGTTGTCGAGGTACTTGGTTTCGGAATCGTAGATCTGCGAGATCAACGATTGATACCCGTCCTTCGACAGCATGAAGTGGATATGGCCCGGCCGCCACGGATGATGACCCATGTAGTTCAGCAGTTCGCCACCGGCGCCATCATAGGGAATCGGATACGGCTCCGGACGAAGCGCCACGAACGCATATTCGCCGTTGGAGTCGGTCATGAACCGACCGCGCAGATTGTAGGCCGGCTGCTCGGGATCCTGCAGATCGTAAAGGCCATTCGGCGCGTCTTCCCACACGTCGATCGTGACGCCTTCGATCGGCTTTCCAGTCGTATCGGTGATACGCCCCGCAACCTTGACCGTTTGCCCGTTGTCGAACGACTTCTTGATGATGGACGCACCCTTGGCCAGAACTGGCGGGTTTTCGCGGTAGAAAGGTCCGAGGACGGTGGATTCGCTCTCACCCTCGGTGACGCGATGATCGAGCATATCGACCAGCACTTCGACGCCGAGAATGTCGGCAATCAAGATAAACTCGTTCCGCTTCTCGTCGGAGATATCGCCGGCGCGCCGAAGGAATTCACATGCGGCGAACCATTCGGGGAAAGTCAGATCCACCTCTCTGCAGAAGTCATGCAAATGACGGATCAGGCTGGTCATGATCTGGCGGTTGCGTGGTGGAGCATCCTTCGAGAGCGCTCCAATCACAAGATCGGTAATGCTATCCTTGTTTACGTTCAGCATGGTCGTTCCTCCTTTTCTTACGGTTGACGGATTCGTTTGTTGTTTCAAGTTAATCATGGCCGGCCGTCAATCTCACCAGATGAACTCGTAGCCCGTGTTCTCAAGCATCGGGGGCGCGGGGTGTGGATCGGCGAGGCTGCCGAAGCGGCCGCGGAAAAACAGGAGCGGATTCCTGATATGCTCCAGGGACATCTCGCGGACATGGCCAAGAAAGATGGTGTGGTCTCCCGCGACGATCTCTTCGGCCAGATCGGTGACGAAATACGCAACCGCGTTAGCAATAACCGGAAGGTCGTTGCGTCGTTCGAAGACGTCGCCGAGATCAGACTTGGGCTTGCCGGCGAAATGCCAGGCGAGATCCTCCATACCCTCGGCAAGCACGCTGACCGCGAAGCGATTGGCCTTATGAATGCTGGATTGTATTCGGGCGCTCCTCGCGATCGAGATCGCCACAATCGGCGGATCCAGCGAGACCGACATGAAGGCATTGGCCGTCATGCCGTGATCGCGTCCCTCGCAATGCGTCGTGATAACTGTGACGCCGGTGCCGAATTGGCCGCAGGCATTGCGGAGCAGCCGTGGGTCGATTGCCGTCATGGGTTGGCCATCCGGAATTCGGCCGCATTCGGCAGATTGCCGGATGGCGCAGTCAGAGCGTCTTTCCAGTTCTCCAGCGCCGCCGCCGCGGCAGCCATGCCGGATCGCCGCAAAACGCGGATGCGGCTGCTCGATACGATCTCTCCGTTGCCGCATCGTACCGGCGGCAGGATGCGTGTGTTGAAATATCGCCCCAGCAACTGGGCAGTCCCGCTCTTGCACGATCCGAAGCAAAAATCCTCACCTACGATGATATCGCGCGGATGGAGCCGCTGAAGCTCGGTGACGAAGTCGGCGGCGGTGCGCCGGGCGTAGACGTGATTGAATTCCGCGACAATCACATGATCGGGACCGAATGCGGCAATGCGTTCCAGCTTCTCAGCCAGCGAATTCAGCGCTTCCGCGCGACCAAAGTAGACTTTCGGTGGAGGATCGAAGGTATAGACCACGGCGGGAACGCCAAGCAGCCGCGCCGCGGCAATGGTCTGCCGAAGCAATTCCTGATGGCCGCGATGCACGCCATCGAACGCGCCGATCGTCACGACGCTGGCATCGAGATCCAAACCGCCGGCGCGATGAAAGTCTACAGCCGAACTGTCGAGACCCTTGTTCATGCTTCGCTCCCTGCCACAACCGCGAGCGCGTGGTTCGCTGTGGCGCTGCGTCGGCCGGATGGTTGTTGGCATCGGGTCCGCGCCATCTAGTCATAGCGCGCTCGCAGCCTACTGCACGGTATGGTGTGATACCTTTCGTCTACTCCGGTAGACCGCATAGTCCTTCTTCCGATGTCACGCCGGTCAAGAGCGTGACGAATGTTCGCGGATGGTTGCGGCAATGCCAGCCCGTCCGACGGCGCAAGCGGAGGAGAAATGCTCATGACGACTGCAACTGCCTTGCGGGCCGATGCACCCGCATCAACAACCAGTGTTTATACCGGCACGGAATTTCTGGACAGCATTCAGGATGGACGGGAAATCTATATCTACGGCGAGCGCGTCAAGAACGTCGTCGATCATCCCGCCTTTCGCAATTCGGCGCGGATGGTGGCGCGATGGTACGATCGCTTTCACGAAAAGAAGGACACGATCGGCGTTCTGACCGACACTGGTTCGGGAAAGATGACGCATCCGTTCTTCCTGGGGTCGAGAACGGCCGAAGATCTGATCAAGAGCCGTGATGCGATCTCCGAGTTGCAGAAAGTTGCGTTCGGCTGGATGGGCCGTTCGCCGGATTACAAGGCTTCATTCCTCGGAACGCTGGGCGCCAATTCCGGCTTCTACGGCGAGTACGCCGGTAACGCCAAGAAGTGGTACGCACGAACCCAGGAGCGCCTCGATTTCTGGAACCACGCGATCGTCAATCCGCCGATCGACCGCGATCGCGCGATCGAGGACGTGCGCGACGTCTTCATGCATGTCGAGAAGGAGACCGACGCCGGCCTGATCGTCTCCGGTGCAAAGGTGGTTGCGACCGGGTCCGCGCTGACCCATTACAACTTCATCGCTCACTATGGCATCCCGATCAAAGACAAGTCGTTTGCCCTGATCTTCACGGCGCCGATGGACGCGAAGGGCGTCAAGCTGATTGCCCGTTCGTCCTACGAATTCACTGCGGCCGCGACCGGTTCCCCGTTCGACTATCCGCTGTCGAGCCGCTTCGACGAAAATGACTCCATCCTCGTCTTCGATAAGGTGCTCGTGCCCTGGGAGAACGTTTTCGTTTACGGCGATGTGGAGAAGATCAACCAGTTCTTCCCGGCCTCGGGATTCATCCCGCGGTTCACGCTGCACGGCGTAACGCGATTTGCCGTCAAGCTCGATTTCATCGCCGGCCTGTTTTCCATGGCTGTCGAAGCGACCGGCTCGAAGGACTTCCGCGGCGTCCAGACAGCGGTCGGTGAGGTAATTGCCTGGCGCAACCTGTTCCACGGCATTGCCGATGCGATGGTGAAGTCGCCGGTCGATTGGCAGGGGACGGACGGTTTCAACCTGCCCAACCTCAATTATGGGCTGGCCTATCGCGTCTTCGCGCCGATGGCCTATCCACGTATCAAGGAGCTGATCGAGCGTCATGTCGCGAGCGGCTTGATCTATCTGCCTTCGAGTTCGGCTGATCTTGAGAGCGAAGCAATCCGCCCCTACCTCGACCGGTTCGTGCGCGGCTCCAACGGTTATGCCGCAATAGATCGAATCAAATTGCTCAAGCTGCTGTGGGACGCGATCGGTTCGGAGTTCGGAGGGCGACACGAACTCTACGAGCGCAACTATGCGGGTAACTACGAGAACCTGCGGGTCGAGACGCTGATGGCTGCCTCGGCCACCGGCGACCTCGGCGCGATGCAGGACTTCGCCCGCAGTTGCATGAGCGACTATGACCTGTCGGGCTGGACGGCGAAAGACCTCATCAATCCCGATGACATCAACCTTGTCAGTCGCGGCCTGGTGCAGGGCTGATTTCGACAATCGGTTCGCGTTCCAGGTAAAGAGTCGGAGCCGTCGCGATCAGGCGGCGGCTCCGGCGGGCCTCCATCCTGGCGTGGGGCTTCGTCCACTCGTTGAAGTCAGAACCGTACCGTGCGCCGCTTCTCCCATCGGTCATCACAATAAGGAGTTCATTGTCGTGTTGTTTCAGGTCGAAATGGATGTGCATCTGCCCGCGACGTTGTCGGCCGAAAGCGCTGACAAGCTGAAACAGGCGGAACGTCATCGCGCGAAGGAACTGCAAGATGCAGGCACTTGGCGTCATTTGTGGCGAGTTGCAGGGCGCTATTCCAATCTCAGCATTTTCGATGTCTCCGACGCCCAGGAACTGCACGATATTGTTTCCAATCTCCCGCTCTTCCCGTTCATGACAATTCGGGTGACGGCGCTCTGCCGCCACCCGTCGTCGATCCGAGACGACGATCGATAGTCGGAACCATCCGCTCGCCGCCGCCATCATCATCACGACGCGACCAAACACTTATCTCAATATCCTGCCATGGCGAGTGCTGGCGACGCGCCGCACGAACCCCAGCATGAGCGCCCGGCTCACATATCGGAGGGCCAGGTGGCCGGCTCAAAGCGGTATCCGTCGCCCTCGCGCCGAACGTATCCACAATGCGGTACGCCAAAATGCATCGGCATAATGAGCGTGCCGCGCGCGGATTCGCGCGCCAACAATGAAGCGCGGGTTTTTCGCGCTTGTTCGGGAAGGACACAGTAACGCGTGTTCAAATCGGGAAGAGCGATCTGGATCGGGCTATGCATGACGTCGGCGCTGAACAGCCCTTCCTCACCGCGCGACCGAAGCCTGTAGGTGAACTGCCCGGGACTATGCCCCGGTGCAGCCTCGGCAACGAGAACGCCGTCAACATCGTCGCCTTCGTCAATAAAGTCAGCGAGCCCTGCTTCGACGATGGGCATCACGCTGTCCTCGAACGCCTGATCGATAATCGGATCGGGCGCGCTCCGCAAAGCGTTCCGATAATAGTCGAAGTCGGGCCTCGGCATCAGATAGCGTGCATTCGGAAAGGTCGGGACCCAACGCCCATCGGACAGTGTGGTGTTCCAGCCGACATGATCGCTGTGCAGATGGGTGTGAACGACATGGGTCACCTGATCGGGCGCGGCGCCCGCCGCCTCCAGCCATGGCAGAACCAGACCGTTGAGCTTGTTCATCCGTGCCGCTGCACGCACCTTGTTGTTGCCCACACCCGTATCGACAACGATCACCTTGCCGCCGGCCTGCACGATCCAAAGCTGGATCGTGACGACAAGCCTGTTCATGTGCGGCACATAATGATGCGGCGAGATCATGTCCGCCTTGCTGGCGAGCACCGCGGGATCGAGATCAGGAAACAGGAAGGCAGGATCGTGGGTCGGCGCGGAATACTCCATCACCCGTGTGACCCTGGCCTCACCGATCATTCGTGTCTGCATCATGATATTTTCGATCCTCACTGTCCCCACGGCTGCGGAGACGCGGTGCACTCAAGGTTTCAATGTCCTGGCCCAGCCGGCAATCGCCGCGACCACCGCTTCGGGCTGCTCCGGAAGAAGCGCGTGGCTGGCGTGATCGATCGCAGCGATGCTCACCCGGTCGCCGAATTCGGCTTTCATATCATTTGCGCTGGCGCGCGGACGAAAAGGATCCTGCAAGGCTTGCAGATCAAGAAGGGGAACCGAGCCGCCCGACCACCATTCGTCTTCCTTCGGCGCGGCGATGATGGGCTTCTGATAAGCAGCCATATTGGGATGCCATCCCTTCAACCAGACCGACGGGTCGCTGCCGGGTGCAAAGAAGGCGATGCGCAGGGCCGCGAGACGTTTCTCATCAGGCAAATTCGGATTGCCGGCCTCGCGCAATGATACCAGCAATTCCTTCGGATAATTCTTGGATGCCGCGGCTGCGATCACCACGCCTTTGACGAGACCGGGGTGATCGACCGCTGTCATGCGAGCAACCCAATTGCCGAACGCGTGGCCGACCACAATCGCCTTTCCTGCCTTGGCGTGCTCGATGACGAAGGCAACGTCGTTGCCGAGATCGTGCAGCGTAATGCCTTCAATTGGGCCGGTGCTGGCGCCTGCCCCTCGCGGCTGCGGCCGCAACACACGGAAGCCTGCCTTTGCCAATCCCTCCGCCACAGCGTCGTAATCTTCCGAATCCCGGGCCGATGACGGCAGCAACACCATCAAGGGGCCTGAGCCTTCGTCTATAACGTCGACGGTGACATCTCCCCGCGAGATCGTATATCGCTCGCGCGCCTGCGCCACTTGCACCATGCAGCTCCAACCAATGGCAAACGCCGCGAGCGTACCCAAAACCCTTTTCATATCCACTCCCTTGTCGTTTCAAATTATCTTGTTGCTTTGCTTCGAACTCACTTTACGGTCATTGCCGACACCGGCAGACAGCAACGCCGTCCCATCCTAGGAATCGTCGCGGACTGGACTGGCCAGCACGGCCGGGCGGGCATTGAACTCAGCATGCCAGGCCGCCAGATTCGGCCGATCTTTTCGCCAGTTGTCATCGGGAAACCGGAAATCGAGATATCCGAGAGCGGTGCCGATCGCGACATGGCCGATGTCATAAGGGCGAGCGGCCAGCAGCGCGCTATCGCTTTCAAGACGATCCAGCGTGGCAACCGTCTTGCGTTCATTCGACGACACTATCTGAAGCGAGCGCTGCTCGGCCGGCTTCAGTCGCTCGATAAGCCGCATCATCAGAACATCGAGCAGCCCATCGCCGAGCGCCTGATTGCGCAGCGCCGTCAAACGCTCCGGCCCAGCCGCCGGAAACAGCTTGGCGCCGTCGTGCAATCCATCCAGATACTCACAGATGACCCGGGAATCGTAGATCGCAGTGCCATCATCGAGAACCAGGGTCGGCAGCTTGTTCAGAGGATTGTCCTGAAATAGCTCTTCGGCGGGCGCGAAGGGCGAGACGACCGTACGGATACAGTCCAGGCGATTCCCGAATCCCATTTCATGGGCGGCGATCATCACCTTACGGACATAAGGAGAGCGTGGAGACCAGTGCAGCTTCATCGGGAAACCTATCCTTTCGAACGAGAGCCGTTCGGCGCGGCCGCGACCATTCCGGCATCGAGTGCTTTCAGGAACGCGGCGACATGACGCGCGACGATTTCCGGCGTCTGGATCCCGGCGACATGGCCGCTATCGATCGGCTCGAAGCGAGAACCGGGCACCCAACGCGCGAGCCGCTCGATCATTTCGGGAGGGCGCAACGGATCAAAGCAGCCGGCCAGGAAAAGCACCGGCACCGCAAGGCGCTTCAATTCCTCTTCCATCTCCAGACCAACCAGCATGCGATAGACGGCCGCATAGCTACCCGGATCGTTGGCAAGCCAACGCGCGCGGTAGCGGCGAAAGCGCTCTGTATCCGCACGCAACACCTCGGGATATGAGCGGCTCAGCTCTTCTTCCACGACTGCCAGCATGCCTTCGCGCTCGACCCTATCCGCATGAGCAAGAATCGCCGGCCGCCGCTCTTCCGCGATACCCGTCGCCGGCCCGAGAGCGACGACACCTTCGATGCGGTTCGGGTGCCGGCTGGCCGCGTGCAGCACGAGCGCTCCTCCGACGGCGCACCCCACCAGCACCGCCGACCCGTGCAGGCCGTTAGTATCCATCAGCGCGACGATATCGTCGGTCATCCGGTCGAAGGGCGCGACACCACGCAACTTCGACGACTGTCCGGCGCCACGCGTGTCAAAACGCAAGACTGTTTGCTCGGGAGCGAGCAGCGGAAGAAGCAGGTCCCAGCTCTCGAGCGTTCCGCCCATCTCATGAACGAGAATGAGCGTGCGTCTCCTACCCTTAAATAGTTCCTGCCGGAAGCCAGCCCCAGCAACCTCGACCCAATCCATGCTCATGCTTCGCGCCTTCCGGTCGGACCGTTTCGTAATCCAGCAATCTCGGGGCGACCGACGAAACCATCGGCAAGCGGCGCGTAGTAATAGAAGGTGATGCGGCGCGACTTGAAGCGCCAGCGGCCATCGGATCGCACCATCTCATCGTCGTAATGACCGGCCGAGACGTAGGAGACACCCTTCGTCACTGAGAGGTATTCCATCGAGATGCGGCCCGTGGCGGTGTCGTTGCGCAGCTCAACCGTTCCATTCGTGCAAAAGTGCCAGAAATTCTCGGCCAGTTTTGGAACGCGCTCACTGAAGAATTCCAATATGGCCTCGCGCCCCCGCACCAGCTCCAGCCCCTCGAACTCGCCGTCGGCCGTAAACAGATCGGCAAACTCGCTCCAGCGGCGATCGTCGAGAAGATGGCAATACTGCGCCCGCAATTGCGCGATCTCCAGTTGATCTTCGATCATACGCAGACGTTGCTCAACGCTTGGCACGACTGGTCCCTCCTGATTCAGAAAAGCGTCAAAAGAGTCGCATGATCGGCGATGTCGGCTGGCCGCCCTTCGAAAATCACGCCACCGGACTTCAAGGCCATGGCGCGATCCGAGATGGCGAATGCTTCACCGACATTCTGCTCGACGAGAAGAATCGACATGCCGCGTTCGCGCTGAATCGCGCGAATCGGAGCCAGCAGATCCTGGAATAGTTTCGGTGCGAGACCGATTGAAGGCTCGTCTAACAAAAGGATGCTCGGCCTCGAAAGCAGCGCCCGCCCAAGCGACACCATCTGCTGCTGGCCACCGGAGAGCTGGCTCGCGCGTTTCGACCAGAATTCGCCGAGCAACGGCAGCAACGCCATCACCTCGTCGATGCGTTCCTGATTTTGATGTCCCGCCAGACGCGCCGACCACGATGCAAGGGTAAATATCTCTTTCACGGTGAGGTCAGGAAATATCCCCCGGCCCTCCGGAACATAGGCAACGCCATCGCGCGCCATCGCGCCCGGATGGGGCCGGATCGCTTTTCCGCGCAGAATAACCTCTCCGCGATCGGCCGGGTGGAGGCCGAACAGAACTTTAAGAAGGGTGGATTTTCCGGCGCCGTTGTGCCCGATCAGGCAAAGCACTTCACCCGCCTGCAGCGTCAAGTCGATTCCCGACAAGACCTCGCGCCCGTCATAGGAGGCGCGCAGCCCGGTCACTGCAATTGCGGGCACGACGGCCGATGTCGAGCGGGTTTCTTCAGCGACAGTCATTCGCGGCGCTCCCCGAAGTAGATCGCGATAAGTTCGGCATCGCCGAGAATATCCTTGGGCAGCCCCTCAGCCAGCTTTCGTCCTCGGTCGAGAAAGGCGATGCGGTCGGCGAGTTCGGTGACGATATCGAGGTTGTGCTCGATCAGGCAGATCGTGACACCGCTTTGCGCCGCCTCGCGCACGAGCTTGATGAAATGCGCGCGCGACGACGGATCGAGGCCCGATGCCGGTTCGTCGAGAAGCCAGATCGGCGCGCCGGTCGCCAGAATACGCGCTAGCGACAAAAATTTTGTTTCCGCATACGACAGATCGACGGCACGGATTTCCGCGAGTGGCGCAAGTCCGGTGACATCGAGCGCATGCTCGACCCGCTCCCGCCGGTCACGTTGACCAGCGCGCCCTCCGAATTGCCATAGCCACGCCCCGGTTTCCACCGCGGCCAACACATTGTCGCGAACCGTCATATGGCCGAACAGTCGCAGGTCCTGGAAACTCCGTGCCAGCCCCAGGCGCGCAACGCGATGCGGCTTCATGCCGGCGATCGGTCTGCCGCGAAGGCTCACCTCACCACGATCCGGCGCTACATGACCCGTAACGAGATTGAAAAGCGTGGTCTTGCCGGCGCCATTCGGCCCCGCAAGCGCGGTTATCAGGCCCTGGTGCAGCTCAAGTGAAACATCCTGAACGGCATTGAGCCCGCCGAAGCTCCGGCTGACGTTGCGGACCGAAAGAAGCGGTGCCTGCGTCATCGGCGCCCCCGCGATTGGCCGACAAGGCCGGACGGGCGGAAGATCATCAAAAGCGTCATCGCGACACCGTAGATAAACTGTTGAACCGTTCCGATCTCCGTGGAGGGAATGAAGGTCAGAAAGGACAGGCCGGCCGGCAGCGCCATCAGGGTCACGACCCCGACCAAAGGACCGTAGATCGTCCCCGCGCCGCCGATAATTACCATCGCCATCATCAAGACCGATTGGTCGAGGGTAAAGCTTTCGACGTTGACAAATGCCATATGGAAAGCGAGCAGAGATCCGGCAACGCCGACGAGAAAACAACCAATCACGACCACCAGCGTCTTCAGACTGCGGATATCCTTTCCGAAGGCCTCGGCCGCACTCTCGCTATCGCGGATCGCCATCAGCCCACGGCCGAACGACCCGCGAATCAGGCTGTGAATGAAGACAAGCGTCAGGATCAGCACGCTCGTCACGACCAGCAAATAGACTACTGGCGAAGAGATATCGTACCCGAGAAGCGTCGGCGCGGGAATTCCGGTCAACCCGCCGACGCCACCGGTCAGGATATGCGTCTCGCCGAAAATCGTACTGGCGAGCATTTGCAAACCGAGGCTGGCGGCAACGAAATATTCTCCGCGCACGCGCAGCGCTGGAAGTGCCAGACATAGCGACAGCACGGCAGCCACCGCTCCTCCGGCGAGCGCGGCAAGTCCCACATCGGCAACGACGTGAAGCGCGAGTTGCGCGCCGACATAAGCGCCGACGCCGAAGAACATGGCGTGGGCCATGCTGAAGATGCCGGCATACCCGATGAGCAAATTCAAGCTCGAGGCGGCGATACCGAAGATCGCCATCAATGTCGCCAGATTGACCAGATAGGCAATCATGACTGGCTTGCCTTCCCCAACAGGCCGCTTGGCCGGAAAATGATGAAGCCGAACAACACGAGGAAACTCGCGGCCTGGCTCCATTGCGTGTCCACGACGCTCACCACAAGATTCTCCACGAGCCCTAGCAAAAGCCCGGCCAGGGCGGCCCCGCGCAGGCTGCCGATGCCGCCAACGATGGCAGCGGCCAAACTGATAAGCATGACATGAGCGCTGTCCGCCGGCTGAAGGCCGGTGGTGATCGCGGCAAGGATGGATCCGGGCACCACGAGCGCGGATCCAAGTCCAAAAGCCAGCGCGGACAGCTTGCGCGATGACAGGCCATACGCGCGAACGAGCTCCGGATTTTGCGCCAGCGCGCGCAACCCCAGGCCCGCATTGGTTCGCTCGAGAAACAGCGTGATCGATCCGAATACCAGTACGGTGACACCAAGCACCACCCATAGCACCGGCGCGATATACAAGCCGGGCAACACCTGCGAGGCTCTCGTCAACGGCAGGCTCAGTGAAACGAAGCCGCCTCCAAATATGAATTGCAGGAGGTTCTGGGCAGCGATGCTGACGCCGAACGACGCGACGAACACTGTGAAGAACGAGCCGTCGTGACGCTGGATCGGACGATACACCAGCACGTCCAGCAGAAGCCCGAACACAATGGCCACAAACAGCGAGACAAGCGTTGCAACCGTCCAATGCAATCCAAGACCGACCGATTCCAGGAATGCATAGCCTGCCAGCACGAATGTCGCCCCATGCGCGACATGGAAAATCCGGGTTGCACCGAAAATCAGCGCAAACCCGGCGGCGGTCAGCGCATAGAGCATTCCGGTTTGCAAGCCGGCAATTGCAAGCTGGGCAAGCAGCACGGCTCAACCCACCTTCTGGAATTTGCTGTTCTTGACCTGATTGAGCTGAATCGGCATGCCGACGACGCCGTTGTTGGCGAAGCGGGCCTTACCTCCGACCAGTTCATACTCTCCATTCTGGATCGACTCCCGCAACCGCTCTCCATCGATTGGAACACCGGCAGGCTCCAGACGCGCGATCATCTCGCTGAAAAGGAGTGCGCCGTTGTAGTAGTTCTGGGCATAGGTCGTCGGATCGCTTTTATACTTGCTGCGCCAGCCCTCGACGAAGCGCTGCGTCCTGGCGTCGGGCTTGCTCCAATCCGCCGCTTGCGAGGTGAACAGTAGTCCGTCGGCTTCCGGCAGGGTCGCAACCGATGGCGTTCCTCCCACGGAATAGGTGATGATCTGCTGAGTGATTCCGTTATCTCTGAGCTGCTTGAAAATCTGCGTTTGCTGCGTGCCGTAACTCGCAACATAGACAGCATCCGGATTTGTCTCGCGCACCTTCGCCACGATGGCTGAGAATTGCTGCGCCGACGGCGCCGCGCTGAATTCTCCGACCAGCGCGCCGCCGATGCCCGGCAACAACTCGCGCAGCCCCTTCAACATCGCATTGCCGAGCGGATCGTCGAGATAGATCAGCGCGACGCGTTTTTTGCCGGCTGCCTTCATCCATCCGAGCGCCGTCGGCAATTCCTGATTGGCGAGCGGAATGACGTTCCAGAGATATGGCGACAGACCCGCGAGGTCGGGGCCGACGCCGCCTCCGTTCAGCATCATGACCTTGGCGCGCGTCCCGATCGGCTCAGCGGCCTTGATGACGCCGGTGATCCCGGTCAGCACGCAGATCGCGCGGTCGACGTTCACAAGTTTGGACATTCCGACGGCGCCACCTTGCGGTGTGCTTTGGCTGTCCTGCGTACGCAGGACGATCGGCCTCTTCAAACGGCCATCGGCTGTAATATGGTCAAGCGCAAGGGCGACCGCATTGGTGTAGACACCGCCGAGTTCCGCCAGCAGTCCGGTCATCGGAAATAGCGTTCCCAGGACATACGGCTCCGTTTCCGCCCGCAGCAGCGTCGGTACGGCAAAGCAGGTCGCAACGCCCGCCAGCAACGTCCTCCGGTTAATCATCTCGTTCTCTCCCTATGTCATTTTACTGTTATGGCAATTATGAACGAAGCGGCGCGCCGGTCCGCCGTTGCAAGCTATCGAAGTCAAGCCCGGGCACGATCTCCACGACTCTGAAACCTTCCGGCTCCACATCCAGCACGGCCAGGTTTGTGTAGATTCGCGACACTGCCCGTCGCGCAGTCAAAGGATACGTACACGCCTCCACCAAACGTGGTTCGCCGCTGCGCGTGGTATGCTCCATCACGACCCAAAGCCGACGCGCACCGACCGCAAGATCCATCGCTCCACCGACGGCGGGCGGAGCCTTTTCATCCGCCGTGGACCAATTGGCGATGTCTCCGTTGGCCGCCACTTGAAATGCGCCCAGAACGCAAAGATCGAGATGCCGCCCACGGATCATCGCAAAACTGTCGGCCTGATGAAAAACCGCCGCGCCCTTCCGGAGCGTGACGGGTTGTTTGCCTGCATTGATGAGCCACGGATCCGCCTCGCCGTCCGCAGGCGCGGGCCCAAGACCGAGCAGCCCGTTCTCCGAATGGAACACGACGTCGCGGTCCTTATCGATATGATTGGCGATCGCCGTTGGAATGCCGATTCCAAGGTTTACGTACCAGCCATCGGGAATATCGCGCGCCGCGCGCGCGGCAATCTGGTCGCGCGTGAGCGACGGTTGCGATCCACGCTGTTCCGCGCTGTCGTTTTTAGCGAGCGTCATCCTCAGACCTTGACCAAACGATTGACGTAAATTCCCGGTGTCGCGACGACGTCAGGATCGATCGAGCCCAACTCCGCGACGTGATGAACTTGCGCGATGGTCAGATCGGCGGCAGCAGCCATCACCGGATTGAAATTGCGCGCCGCGCCCCGATAGATCAGATTGCCCCAGCGATCGCCGCGCCATGCATCGATCAGCGCGATATCGCCGCGCAAAGCATATTCGAGAACGAAATCCCGATCGCCGATCCGGCGCGTTTCTTTTCCCTCGGCAAGATTGGTCCCGGCCCCAGTCGGCGTGAAGAATGCCGGGATCCCTGCCCCGGCCGCGCGCAAGCGTTCGGCAAGCGTGCCTTGCGGAACCAACTCGAGTTCGATCGCGCCCGACCGATAGAGATCCTCAAATATGACAGAGCCAGCTATGCGCGGGAAACTGCAGACCAGACGGCGTACCCGCCGCGCTTCGAGCAATCGCGCCAATCCTACTTTTCCGTATCCGGCGTTGTTGGCAACCACCGTCAGGTCGGCAACCCCGGTATCGATCAGCCCTTCGATCAACGCATCGGCCTGCCCGACCGCACCGAAGCCGCCGACCAGGACGGTTGCCCCGTCGGTCACGCCATCCAGCGCTTCCGCGATTGATTGAGCGAACTTGTCGATCATGCGAGCCCCAAAAGCGGCCAAGCCGTACCCTGAACGAGTTTCGTTTAGTCCATCTAGTGGACATTTGTCCATAGAATAGATATACGTCATGATGCTGTCAAGCAGATGGAGGCAATCGCCCTGCACATCCGTTCAAGCGTTTTGCGAAACCGGCGATTTTTGGATAGTTGTCCGACGGGCAAGCATGCTCATTGCAAATCACGGCTTTGCAAACGTGGTACCCCGCACTCGAAAGACTGAATTGTGAAAAACAAGCCCTCTGACGATCGACGCCCTTCCGAATTCGTCACCGCGCTCGAGCGTGGACTCAATGTCCTCACCGCCTTCGGGCGGCAGCCGCGGAGGATGACGCTGTCGCAGGTCGCCGAGGTCACGAACCTCAGCCGCGGCACAGCGCGACGATTTCTTCTCACGCTGCAGACGCTGCACTTCGTCAACAGCGACGGCAAATTATTCTGGCTGACGCCGAAAGTGCTTCAGTTTTCGGGGGCCTATCTTTCGACCTTCGGCGTGACGGATGCAGGCCGGGCCGTGATCCGCGACCTGACCGAGAGCGTCGGCGAATCGTCGTCGATGGCGGTGCTGGATGGGTATGATGTGGTCTATATTGCCCGCGTCGAAACCCAACGCATTTTTTCTTCCGGCCTCGAAGTCGGCTCGCGGTTGCCCGCTTACTGCACCTCGCTCGGCCGCGTTCTTCTTGCCGGATTAAGCGACAGCGAATTGGACCGGCATTTGCTGGGCAAGGTTTTTGAACCTCAGTCGCCGCGCAGTATCGTCGATCCGGCGTTGCTGCGGCAAAAGATATTGGAAGTGCGCCGCCAGCAATATGCGCTCATAGACGGCGAGGTCGAGGTCGGCGTTCGCTCGATCGCGGTGCCTGTTCATGACCAGAGCGGCAGAACAATTGCCGCGCTCAACATCGGCACCAGCGCCGCACGCGCCTCGCTCGATCACATACGCAAGGTTCTGTTGCCGGCACTTCGTGACGCCGCGAACAAGATCGAGAAGACAATGAACGAGTGGCAAGTCCCTTGAGCCTCCGCCACACACGCATGAATAACTCCATCGATACGCTCTGCCTTCCCCAGCTACCCGCTTACACAATCAGAGGCCCCCATGATTAAGATGATCGCACTTCTCAAGCGCAAGCCTGACCTGTCACACGAAGAATTTGTCGATCATTGGATCAACATCCACGCCCCGCTCGCCAGGGGCATTCCAGGAATTCGCCGCTATGTTCAGTGCCATATCGTCACCGAGCAGCGACGCGCGGATATCGAGGAGATTCCGCTGGAGGCCGACGGCATTGCCGAACTCTGGTTCGATAGCGCGGAGTCCATGAAGGACACTCACCAGACGGCCAAGATGCAACGGTTGCTTGCGGATGGCGCGACGTTCATCGGCCAGATCAAGACTTTCATCGTCGACGAGACCGACATCGACCTGATTCCTCAAGCGGCCCGGGCGTCGGCGCGCGACGATTGATCACCTGAGACTTTCTCCGGTTTAGATCGAGCGCGGAACGCCGCCTTGACAAGGCGGGAGCCTTACGTTCTGATTAATGGACATTTGTCCATTAGATGGACTTTATTATTCCGGAGAAGGGAATCTCATGATGCGCCGAATTGCGTCCGCGCTGCTCGCAAGCACTCTTTTGTCGATCGGCACCCATGGAGTCGTTGCGCAAGAATCCATTTCGGATGGAAAGGTGAAGATCGGTCTTCTCCTCGACATAACAGGTCCCTATGCGGACACCGGCGGCATGGGTTCCGTTCTCGCCGCTCAAATGGCGGTCGAAGACTTCGGCGGATCCGTTCTCGGAAAGCCTATCGAAGTCATCTACGCCGACCACCAGAACAAGCCGGACATTGCCGCCGCAAAGGCTCGCGAATGGTTTGACACCCAGAACGTCGATGCCATTACCGACGTTGCGGCGAGCGGCACTGCGTTGGCCGTCGTGAATGTCGGCAAGATGAAGAACAAGGCGGTCTTGATTGCCGCGGCAGCCGGCGGGTCCAGTCGCCTGGTCAACGAGGATTGCAGTCCAATCTCAATCCACTGGACCTACAACACCCAAACCCTGGCGAACGTGGCCGCCGATGCCGTCACAAAGGCAGGCGGAACGAGTTGGTATTTCATCACGGCGGACTATACCTTCGGCCATTCGCTTGAAGCCGACACCTCCGAACGCGTGAAAGCGTCTGGCGGCAAGGTTCTGGGATCGGTGCGTCACCCACTCAATGCGAGCGATTTTTCGTCCTACATTCTCCAAGCGCAAGCATCCGGCGCAAAGGTTGTAGGTCTCGCAAACGCCGGTACGGATACGATCAATTCCATAAAGGCCGCCAACGACTTCGCGCTCACGACGTCGGGCCGACAGCAACTCGTCACGCTTCTCATGTATATCAGCGAAGTGCATGCGCTGGGCCTGCAGGTCGCGCAGGGAATGCAGCTGACGGTTGGCTTCTATTGGGACCTCAATGACAAGACGAGAGCGTTTTCTCGACGTTTCTTTGAACGTCACAAGCGCATGCCGACATCGGCTCAGGCCGGCGAGTATTCGGCAGTGACCCACTATTTGAAAGCTATTCAGGCCGCTGGAACGGATGAGACGAACGCGGTTGTCGCCAAGATGCGCGAGCTGCCGGTGAACGACTTCTTTGCTGAGAACGGACGCGTCCGTGAAGATGGCGCGATGGTTCATCCTATGTATCTGGCAAAAGTCAAAACACCCTCGGAATCGAAGGAGCCGTGGGATTATCTCACGATCCAGGCGACGGTTCCCGCAGACCAGGCCTTTCAGCCCCTGTCAGCGAGCCGATGCCCGCTCGTCAAAAACGGCCGATAGCAAGCAAGCGCTGGTCGCAGCACGGAAGTCCCGAACGGATTACGCATCGGTTTCCGCGCGATCACGCCAAGGATGCGAATATGCGGATTGCCACGGCAATCCGTAATCTCCGAGGCCAAGACGCAGCCCATCGGCCGGAGTGGCCCTATAGCGTTTGCGAGCGAAGCGGTACCGCGAACGAATGGGAGCACAACTCGACTTGAAAGTGGCGGATCTGTAACGACCACTCCCGATTATGCGCTTTCCGTGAACGATCTTTCCCCATCCTGGCGGATTATCGGATCGGACGCACCAAGGCATCTTCCACCCATCGGATCACCGGTCAGCGATCGAACCCATGGGAGGAAGACATGTCCGAACTGCCACGCACCAGGGACTTTCAGGAAGCCACCGAAATCGCCGGCAGCGACGTAGCCACGCCGACCAGAGCGTCGATTTTCCGCCGCAGCTTCGTCAAAAAGGGATTTCTCGCCCTGGCCCTGCTGACGGGTGCATCCGCCGCGGCCTATTACGGCCACGATTACATCACCCACGGACGTTACCTGGAATCCACCGACGACGCCTATGTGAAGACTGACTCCACGATTGTCGCACCCAAGGTCGCCGGCTACATCGACGACGTTCTGGTGCGCGATAACGAACACGTCACGGCCGGACAGGTGCTCGCCCGAATCGACGATCGCGATTTCCGGACCGCACTGGCCCAGGCGCAAGCGGGTGTCGATGCCGCTAACGCATCAATCCGTAATCTCGACGCGCAGATCGCGTTACAGGACGCGCTCATCGCGCAAGCACGAGCGGCTGTCGAAGCCTCGCAGGCAACCCTGACATTTGCCGACGCTGACTCCGAGCGCTACCGCGAGTTGCTCAAGACCGGTTCCGGCACCGTGCAGCGCGCGCAACAGACGGAATCGATCCGTGGGCAGGCCAGCGCGCAATTGCAACGGGATCAGGCGGGCTTCCTCGCGGCGCAGAAGAAGATCGCCGTCCTGCACACCGAGCGCGAACAGGCACTGGCGCAACTCGAGCGCGCTCACGCCCAGCAACAGCAGGCGCAACTGAACTTCTCCTACACTGTCATCACCTCCCCCGTGGACGGCAATGTCGGCGCCCGCACGCTTCGCGTCGGACAATTCGTCGCCGCAGGCACGCAATTAATGGCCGTCGTTCCGCTGCACGCCAGCTACGTCGTCGCCAATTTCAAGGAAACTCAACTGACCTTCGTGCGGGACGGACAACCCGTGCGCATTCGTGTGGATGGTTTCCCGAACACAAAACTGACGGGACACGTCGACAGCCTGTCGCCGGCCAGCGGGCTTGAATTCGCGTTACTGCCGCCGGACAACGCCACCGGCAACTTCACCAAGATCGTCCAGCGCATTCCGGTAAAAATCACCCTCGATCCCTCGCCGCTCGCCGGGCAACTTCGCGCCGGCATGTCGGTCGAGCCGACCGTGGACACCAAAGCCACCGTCCTCGCGGAGCAGCCAGCCCGCCCCGCTGGCCAGCAAGCCATCGTTGCCCGGAGCTCCCGATCAGTCGCTCCAAGGGGATAGTGTTTCCCCTTTTTGCATGATTATCGCCGGACCACCGGTCCGGCACTGTTCCCCGCACATCAAGGGAGAGCCGTCATGACAGCGCTAGTCCTTTCCGCTTCCAACTCATCCGGCGCAAAAGCCCGATCCGCCCAAACCGAAGCGCCGACCGCCGCAAAAATATGGATCGCAGTGATCGGCTCGACGCTCGGCGCGTTCATGGCGGTTCTCAACATCCAGATCGTCAACGCGTCGCTTGCGGACATCCAGGGCGCCATCGGCGCCGGCATCGATGACGGCGGCTGGATATCCACCGCCTACCTGATCGCCGAGATCGTGGTGATCCCGCTCTCGGCCTGGCTGGCGAAAGTGTTTTCGCTGCGGACCTATCTGCTCGTCAATGCCATTCTGTTCTTGGCCTTCTCTGTCGCCTGCGCCTTTGCCGCCAACCTCGGCCAGATGATCGTGTTGCGCGCGGTTCAAGGCTTTACCGGCGGTGTGCTGATCCCGATGGCCTTCACGATCATCATTACGCTGCTGCCCAAGGCCAAGCAGCCGATCGGCCTCGCGCTATTCGCGTTGTCGGCCACCTTTGCACCGGCGATCGGCCCGACCATCGGCGGCTACCTCACGGAGAATTGGGGCTGGCAGTATATTTTCTACGTCAATCTGGTGCCCGGCGGCATTATGGTGGCCATGCTGTGGTTCTCGCTCGAGCGTTCGCCGCTGCAACTGTCGTTGCTGAAGCAGGGCGACTGGGCCGGCATCATCACCATGGCGATCGGCCTCGCCGCGCTCCAGACCGTGCTGGAGGAAGGCAACAAGGACGACTGGTTCGGTTCGCCCTTCATCGTCCGGCTATCGATCGTCGCGGCGGTCGCGCTGACGGCCTTCCTCGTCATCGAACTGACTGCGAAGAACCCGCTGCTGAACCTGCGGCTGCTGGCCCGGCGCAACTTCGGCTTCGGCATCCTCGCCAATTTCCTGCTTGGTATCGCACTCTATGGTTCGGTCTTCATCCTGCCGGTCTATCTCGCCCGCATACAGGGCTACAATGCCGAACAGATCGGCGCGGTGCTGGCATGGACCGGCCTGCCGCAACTGGTGCTAATCCCGCTGGTACCGCGACTGCTCCAGCGCTTTGACGCCCGCGCCGTCATCGTTACCGGCTTCGCGCTATTCGCCGCCAGCAACTTCATGAACATTCACATGACCGGGCTGACAGCCGCCGATCAGTTGCTGTGGCCGAATATCGTTCGCGCCGTCGGTCAGGCTCTGGTGTTCGCGCCGCTGTCGGCCGTCGCCACCGCGGGCATCGAGCCGGAGAATGCAGGCTCGGCGTCTGCATTGTTCAACATGATGCGGAATCTCGGCGGCGCCATCGGCATCGCCGCGTTGCAGACGTTCCTCACCAAGCGCGAGCAGTATCACTCGAACATCCTGACCACGCCCGTATCGGTATTCGAACCCGCGACACGCGAGCGCATCAGCGAGTTGACGAGCTACTTCCTCCATCATGGTGTGTCCGACTGGGCCACCGCACAACACAAGGCCATCGTCGCCATCGCGTTGCAGGTCCGCCAGCAAGCCAACGTCATGGCCTTCGGCGACACCTTCTATCTGCTCGGCATCGTGCTTCTCGCGGCCCTTGTCGCAACGCTGCTGCTCAAAAGGACCGGCCCTCTTTCAAGCGGCGGCGCGCATTGAGCGACATTCCCGATTTCGACCACCCCAAGTCCAACAGGAGAACGATCATGACCCAGCGTCTCGACTACGAACACACCTCGCCAGCCGGCATGAAGGCGCTCGGCGGCGTCTATATGCACGTTGCCAATTCCGGCCTCGGCAAAAGTCTCGTCGACCTTGTCTATCTCCGCGTCTCCCTGATCAACGGCTGCGCCTATTGCGTCGACATGCATACGCGCGACCTGATCGCCGGCGAGATGCCGATATCCAAGATCGCGCTCGTCCCGGTCTGGCGCGAGACTGGGGCGCTGTTCACCGAGCGGGAACGGGCCGCGCTCGAATGGGCCGAAACCCTGACGCTGGTGTCCCAGACACATGCGCCCGAGAGCATCTATCGCGCCGTCGCGCCGCATTTCAACGAGAAGGAGATCGTGGACCTGACGATCGCCATCGGCCTGATGAATACATACAACCGGATCGCCATCGGCTTTGGCCGCGGGCCCGCCAATATCGATCTGCCGAACGCCGCTTGAGCAATGCGGCTTCAACGGCACGCGACTCTCCTTGTCTGCCGCGCGCCTCCCCTTCCTCCACAACAATAGAAGCACTCACGAAGGTGCGAACATGACCAAGACAGCTTCGATGAAACCAATCTACCAGACTCAAGCGACCGCAATCGGCGGCCGATCCGGCTGGGCCGCAAGCGCCGATGGCGCCTTGCGCGTTCACCTGGCGCTGCCACCCGCCCTCGGCGGGGCCGGAGGCGACGGCACCAATCCCGAACAGTTGTTTGCGGCGGGGTATGCCGCCTGCTTCCTGTCGGCCATCAAGTCGGCGGCCGAGCAATCGCATGTCACGATTGCCGAAGACGCCAATGTGACGGCTTCGGTTGGGATCGCGCCACGCCAGGAGCACGACGGCCTCACGCTCCAATTGGCGCTTGCCGTCGATCTGCCCGGGCTCGAGCGCAAAACGGCGGAGCGCATCGTCGCTGCCGCCCATCAGGCCTGCCCCTACTCGGATGCGTTACGACGCAACATCGACGTTCACCTGACGATCGCATGAGCCCGAAGCACCACTCTCAGGTCTCGATGCCCTGAGCCCAGGATTGCGACGCAAAATGCTGGCGCAGGAAATCGAGCAAGGCTCGCACCCGCGCCGGCCTTGCCCGCCCCGGCGGCGTGACGACATGAACCGGCGCCGGCGTCACCTGCCAGTCCTTCAGCACTTCCTCGAGGCGGCCGTCCTGCAGTTCCTGAACGATGTAAGCTTCCGGCAAAGCCGTGATGCCTAATCCTGCAACCAGCGCCGGCACGGCGGCGACGCCATTGTTGACATGGATCGGCCCATCGACATGCACCGTCGTCTCACCGAGTTTCGGGTGACGAAAGCCCCACGCTTCGGCGCCGACGATATGAGTAAAGACAAGCGCCGGAAACCGGACCAGGTCCGATGGGTGTTCGGGCCTGCCGTGCTTTTCGAAATAGGCGGGCGACGCAACCACCGGCACGCGAAACGCGAACAGCTTGCTGATCCGCAGCGATGAATCCGGCTCCGGCCCGACGCGCAGCACCAGATCGACGCCTTCCGTCACGAGGTCGATTCGGCGATCCGTCAGTTCGAAATCGACCTCGATCTCCGGATAAAGCGCCATGAATTTCGGCAGCAGCGGCGCGAGCTGCTGTGCGCCGAACGCCGTTGTGCTGGCGAGCCGGATCAGACCGCGCGGGATCGCGGCCTCCTCCAGGATTTCGGCTTCTACTGCCGCACCGTCCGACAGAATGCGGGTCGCGCGCTCGAGCGACAGACGGCCGCTTTCGGTTAGCGACAACGAGCGCGTGGTGCGATGCAGAAGCGTCGTCTGCAGCCGCTCCTCCAGCCGCGTCACCGCCTTGGAGACGGTGGTTTTGGCCAGCCCAAGCTCCAGCGCGGCCTCGCTGAACGAGCCGCGCTCGGCAACCTTGGCGAAGATGGCCCAAGCCTCGAAATCCGGCATATGCGGCATGTGCGACGCTCCCCCAATCACAAATTCATAGCCGAAGTCCGGAGCGCGCGAAATCGCCGGGACGGGGTGCGGCGCACAAATTGACGGCGATCCGGCAACAAACTTGTGCCACGCTGGCGGATAATCACCACCGACCGGACGATGTAATCCAATGTTGCCACTTCATAAGGAGCAACGACCATGAACAGCCGTTCCATCGATACCGACGTTTCCGACAGCAAGCCGACATCGAAGCATCTTTTGGCGGGCGTCCGCCACGCCGCATTATCATTGTCAGCCGCTGCATTCCTCGCCACGACACCCGCACAAGCCGGCGTGAAGCCGTGGCCAAGCTCATTTCATGCCGAGCAGATGCCAGTCAGTGACGGCACCCAATATGTCCGCGTCGGCGGCACCGGTCCGGCCGTGGTGCTGCTGCACGGCTTCGGCGACACCGGCGATATGTGGGTCCCGCTCGCCGAATTGTTGATGAAAGACCACACCGTGATCGTTCCAGACCTGCGCGGCATGGGCCTGTCGTCCCATCCGGAAGACGGCTATCGCAAGGTCGCGCAGGCGCGCGATCTCGCCGCGATCCTCGACCGGCTCGGTATCAAGGACGTTGTCCTCGTGACGCACGATATCGGCAACATGGTCGGCTATGCTTTCGCCGCGCAGTATCCGGCGCGAACCTCCAGGTGGGTGGCGATGGATGCGCCGCTGCCGGGCATCGGCCACTGGGACGACCAGTTGAAGAATCCGAAAGTCTGGCACTTCAACTTCCGTGGACCGGACGTCGAGCGCCTCGTTGCCGGCCGGGAGCGCATCCTGCTCGATCGCTTCTACAATGAACTTTCGGCGAACCCGGCCGGGATCGACGAAGAGACGCGCGATCACTACGCCACGCTCTACGCGCGGCCACACGCCATCCACAACGCCCTCGGCGGACAATTCGCGGCCTTCGCCGACGACGCCATCGACAATCAGAAGCTACTTGCCGCGAACGGCAAGCTGACCATGCCGGTCCTCGCGATCGGCGGCGACCACTCCTATGGCGCCAGCCTGGCCACCGAAATCGGATTCGCCGCGAGCGATGTTCGCGCGGCTGCGATCAAGGACTCCGGCCACTGGATCATGGAAGAACAGCCGGCGCAGGCCGTCGCACTCATCACCTCGTTCATTCGCAACTAATCAGCGTCGCCGCCGGTCCGGGCTGATGCTCGGGCGGCCGGCCTCGGCAAACCGAAATGGAACATGACAATGGAACGCTCAAGCCTCACCTCATCAAAATCTCCGGATACTCATGAGACCTTCAAGGGCGTCGGCGATGTCGATATCTTCACACGATCGTGGCATCCGGCCGAAAGCGCCCGCGCGGCCGTCGTAATCGCCCACGGGTTCAATTCGCACAGCGGTCAGTATGACTGGGTCGCGGAGCAACTCGTGGCGAGAGGTTTCGCCGTCTATGCACTGGACCACCGAGGACGTGGCCAATCCGGTGGCGAGCGGTTCCACGTCGCGCATTTCTCCGACTATGTCGACGATCTCGCCACGTTCATCCAACTCGTCAAATCCCACGAGCCAGGGCTGCCGGTTTTCCTGCTCGGCCACAGCGCGGGCGGCGTGATCTCGGCGCTATATGCGCTCGATCATCAATCCGAGCTTGCCGGCTTGATTTCCGAGAGCTTCGCGTTCGAATTGCCGGCCCCCGGCTTCGCGCTCGCGGCACTCAAAGGTCTCAGCCATCTTGCGCCGCATCTTCATGTGCTGAAGCTGAAGAACGCCGACTTCTCCCGCGATCCGTCAATTGTTGCCGCCATGAACCGCGATCCGCTGATCGCCGGCGAAAGCGAAACGGCACAAGCCACCGCCGAACTGATACGCGCCGACGCGCGCGTCAGGACGGAATTTCCGCGTATCACCCTGCCGCTCCTGATCGTGCACGGCACCGCCGATAAGGCCGCCAAGGCAACCGGAAGCCAGTTCTTTTACGCAACGGCCGGTGCGAAGGACAAGACGCTGAAGCTTTACGAAGGCGCGGCCCACGATCTTCTCAACGACACGGTCCGAGAGGCCGTCATGACCGACATTGCAAATTGGCTGGAAGATCGACTGAGCACAAGGCGCACGCCGGAGTCCGTTCCGGCGCCTTCGATCGTCTCTTGAATTCTGACGAGCCATCGAAACCGCCCGCTTTCAAACAAACCCAGCGCTGGGTGACAGCCCTCGACAAGCCAGAGTATCGCGCCGACAGCGAGCGCGCCTCGTTTTCGCCAAAGCTTAGCGACATCATGTTATCACGCGCGTTAAGTCGCTGCCGACCGGAAGTGGTTCCGTTTGCGCGCGGGCCGCGACACGGTGGGTGTGCGGCTGCTCGTGAACGACACACGCATCGCCAATGCTGAACGATTGGCTGCCGAACCTCCGCAGTTGATGACGACGCCGAATCCAGATCCCACTACCTGACCGGTGGCCGGACCAGAATCCCGGCGATATCTTCGTGTGGCCGGGGAATGATGTGGGCCGAGACAACGGTGCCAACTTTTTCTGCCGCTGATTTGCCTGCATCGACCGCGGCCTTGACCGCGCCGACGTCTCCCTCAACCACAACAGTAATGAGGCCGCCGCCCGGCTGCTGTTTCGTAACCAACCGAACGTTGGCAGCCTTTACCATCGCATCCGCTGCCTCGGTTGCCGCGTTCAATCCTCTCGTCTCGATAAAACCGAGAGCTCTCGAAATCGCTTCCATGGGTTACACCTCTCCTGCACGGGCAAGTTTGACTCTCAGGATATCAGCACTGCCGGGAGACGACGAGAACCGGCGATAGCCGGTACCGTGAAGTAAGGAAAGAAGCTCGTCGCTGATCCCCCCTGCGCCCAAAATGCCGATCGATGACGCATCTTTTCCGCCGATCGATTGCAGCGCCCGCACAATGCTTTCATCGGGCTTTCGGAACGGATTGTCGCGGGCGTGTCCCTGTTGACAATAATCGTCAAGAACTGACGGCATCTGCATCACGTGCACGGGATAACCATAGGCCGTCCTGACGATCTCATTCGGATCGATCCAAATGGCCTCATCATTCGTTCCGAACTCGGCCAGCTTCGAAAGCAAAATCGCGTTCTGGACGAACAGTCCGGCCTTAAGCGCGGCAACCTCTCTGAGGTCGTTCTGGAACGCCTCGAACTCGAGCAGGTCCGTAATACCACCGGCAAACACCGTGACTCGATTACTATCCGTCGCGTCGCAGGCATCCGCGATGCCTTTCAGCATCGCATGATTAAGCTTTCGGTTTCCGAGGGGAAGAAATTGGGTCGGCGGTATGTCTTCCCAAGCTGCAAGGAGGTCACGCGCACGCTCTGACCGCAACTGCGGGAGGCGCAAGTGAACCGGACCATTCGGCACTTGCAACAGAAGATGCCGACAAGCGTCGCGAACGATGGTTCGAATATCCTCGATAACAGTCGCTTCGATCGGTTCTTTTGCAACTCCAGAGATGCTGCGCGTGAAATCCCCGATCGTTCCCCGGGCCATGACAAGGTCTGTCAGCGACAGCAGGCCTATTCCGTCAGCGTCTGACGTTCCGGAATTGGCGACCTCAGCGTCGCCACGAGGAGCAAGCCAGATATCTGACTTCGCCAACTGATTTGCCATAGCCAGAAACTGCCGCAATGATGCATCCTGCCCGGCGTTCGCCCGGATCGGCACGACGCCGTCGTAGACTTTTCCTTCGGCGCCATCGATTGAAACGAGAGCCCCCTCCTCGAAGACGCGGTCTCCGATAGTGAATCGCCGACGGTCGACATCGACGGCAATTGCGTCGCAACCGACGATGCAGGGCTTATCGAGTGCGCGCGAGACGACAGCGGCGTGACTGAGTGCGCCGCCGCGCGCGGTCACGATGCCATTTGCGGAAAGCATGCCTCGAATATCCTGGGGGCTGGTGATCGGACGCAAGAGAACAACGTTTTCTCCGCGATCGGCCATCTCAACCGCCTTGTCGGAATCGAGAGCAATCGCGCCCGAGGCTTGACCAGGCGATGAACCCAGCCCTTGTGCGAGTAGAGGGGCCGCCGCAAGTTTCTCAGGATCAAAGCTTGGCTTGAGGAGCTTGAGGATCTGTTCGTAGGATGCTCGCCTTACCGCTTCTCCAGGTGTGATCAAATTCTCCTCGGCCAGATCGACAGCAATCCGGACGGCGGCGGCGGCTGTTCGCTTGGCCGCGCGAACCTGAAGCAGGTACAGCGTGCCGGATTCCACCGTGAATTCGATGTCGACCGCATCCCGGTAGATCCGTTCCAGCGTTTCGCCATGTCGTGTCAAAGCTTTCGCGATCTCTGTCGGCATAGCCGCGTCAGAAAGCTTGATGGGCGTATGGGTGCCGGCTACCAAATCCTCTCCCTGGTGACCGGCGAGATATTCGCCATAGAGCGCTTTCATGCCGTCATTCGGGTCGCGCGTAAATGCGACGCCAGTGCCCGAAGATTCGTCCGCGTTGCCAAAGACCATCGCCTGGATGGTAACGGCGGTTCCAAGGGCGTCAGATATTCGGTGGTGCTTGCGGTAAGCGTTTGCGCGAGGGCTGTCCCACGATCGAAAGACAGCCGCAACCGTGTCGATGAGATGCTGATTGGGATCGCCGGATACCGTGGCGCCCTCACTTCGAAGGTGATTCAGGATACCGGACTCGAGTTGCTTAAAATTCGTCGCCGTCGGCTCTTTTCCGGCCTTGGCAACGAGACTCTCAATCGCGGCAGTGAGGTCGTCGGCGTCGAGATCGAGAACGGTTTCGGCATACATGCGCCAAAAGCGCACCCAACTGTCGAGAACGAATCCGACCTTCCCTGTCTTTTGAGCCAGCGCCAAAGCCGAAGCGGCAGTGAGTCCCAGATTCAGGATCGTATCCATCATGCCGGGCATGCTGATCGCCGCTCCCGAGCGGACCGAAACCATTAGGGGGTCGCTCTCGGAGGCGAACTTGCGTCCGGTCTTGGCCTCAAGGCCCGCGAGGCTATGACGAATCTCGTCCTGCATCTGTTGCGAGACACGCTTGCCGTCGGCGTGAAACGCATGAAACGCAGCAGTTCCCACCACAATCGCTGGCGGAATGGGGATACCCGCATTCACCATACGGGCAAGGCCAGTGGCCTTGCCGCCGTAGGTGACGACGTCGTCGGCATCGATCCCTTCAATTTCCCGCACAAAGCGGCCGTTCGTACCCAAGCCATTCATCTGACGCCTCGTCGTCAAGCCGTGTCCCGTGGACGCCCAAGGACCGACAAAATGTCTTCGTGAAATTCGAACCAGACGTTGTGAACTGAATCGACCATGGGACTGCATACGTAGTCCTTCTGGCCTTGATCGGTCTTGGCGATTGAGGCGGCAAACCGGCGTACGTATTCCGTATAGCGGGGAATTTGTCTGGTGAGACCATCGATCATTTTCATCAAACGCTCTGCCGATTTGATCAACTTTCCTTGCGAAGCGTCGTCACCGCCATTCGTCTGCCAATCAGTCACGTTCCTGATGAACTGGGTATTGAGTGTCTCGAAACGCCCATACCATTCCTCAAGCTCCGATGACTTGCGCAGCTCACCGTAGGTCGCATTGTAGTGATCCAGTACGGCTTTCGAACCTTCCGGAAACAATAGAAACTGATTGGCCATTCTCTGGCCGAGCCCATCCTGCTCGGCGCGATCGAGAACCCGACCGACGGCCGATGCGTCAAGGCCCGTAGCAGCGACGATCGCTTCGGGCCCCGCCATCTTGTTGAGGTGGGCCGCGTTCAGCACAAGGAACGAAGCATCGTCCATCGCCTTCATCTCATCCTCCCTGGGCGCAACCCCCGGCGTTTAGCGCCGGGGGTTTTAGCTAGACGTTCAAAAGCTATCGCCAGAAATACTTCGAGCGATTCAAGTCGGTTCCTTCAGGAAATGGCAGATAGCCTTCACCCGAGAATATCTTTTGAGGGACGACCTGCCCTGCAAACCCGCGCTTGTCGATCTCGTAGTAGTAGTTCACGACGCGGCGATCGATTTCCCAGAAATCGTAGTCACGACAGGCCTTCTCGTAGGTGCCGGCGATTCGCAGATGCGGAAGGATCATGTCGATATAATAGACATAGAGACCGTTCTCGATCAGCGTCCGACGCGGCATGCGCGACATCTTGGTATAGAGCTTGAAGGTGGCCTGTTGGATTCCGGTGAGGTGCTTTTCCAGATCCTTGATGCGGACGTTATAGATCTCGCCCATCGGCGTGTTCCACTTCTCGCGAACAAAAACCGCACCGCCGACGACCGCCTCGATGTAATTTTTCGGCCGCGTGAAAGTGGTGGAGATGTCGTTGACGCGAATCTCATTCAAGCCCATTTTGACCGGGTCGATAACGAGGCAAAGCGTGTAGCAGTGCGGCACTTTCTCGTGCTCACACACGTCGCTCCAGTCGTAGACCTCTTCGTTGGTAAAGAGATCACGGATGATCATGATCTTGCCGTCTGGAAGCTCGTAAGGACCGGTATCTCCAAGGCCGAGGCGGCAATCGTAGTGATCGAGGAAGGAGAGCAATTCGGCGGCGGCATTGAAGCGCTGGAAATTACCGGCGGCCTCGCTATCCGGCTCAAAATACTCGATTTGGGTCTTCAGATTATCGATGACGCTCTGCTCGTGGATGCGGCAGCGATAACGATCCTGCGAGTTGAGGATATAGCCGTCCTGACGCTTGCCCCAGAGCACGCGCTGCATGAACTTGAGAATGGAGTTGCTTTCACGCACGTAATCGCGTGGCTCAATCGCTTCGAGGGCAAGCAGGCCGCAGCGGCCCATGCCGAATCCGACCGCACCGATGCACCAGTCGTGCACACAGTTCACCTTGATTCCGATTTCGCGACGCGCCGTGGCGCCGATATCCATGACGCCTTGAGCGCCGATCTCCCGCGTCGTCATATCGAGGATTTCCGGCCAGCGGAGAAACTCGTTCATGAAAGCAAGGATTTCGTATTGCTGGCGCGGTATCATGCCGGACACGCCTTCGGTGGCGCGCATCACCAGCACGTCCCAAATATTCCAGGCGAGGTAGTTGTTGAGATCGTTGATCTCGTCCAGCGAGAATTGATCCTTCAGCACGTCATTCTTGGTCACCTTCTCCAGGACAGACGACTTGGCGCGCTGGCGCATGATCCGATCGCCAAGAATGCCATCGGGTACAGGTGGCATATCCTTGAAATTGCCCTGATAAACGAGGTCCTGGAAACGCAACCCCTCGTCCTTCTCAAGGTACCGATCCTTGTATGTCGACATAGTTGTCTCCTCCGACGTTGTTTAAATATTATGGTTGGCCGTTCACAGAGCGACGACTTTGCCCATCTCGTGATCGTCGGCGTGAATCTCGACCTTCTTCCCGTCGAGGGCTTTCACGACGGCGTTGAAGTGGTCGTCGTTGTTTCCACCGATGACGTAACGCGCGTCGCTGTCGGTCAAATAAGCGGTCATCACACAGGGAATCTGGAATTCGCGCGAAAGAATACCGAGATGCGACTCCGGTGCGCCTGACATGGTGATCACGCCGATCGCACCCATGCTGAGCGCAGGGGCAAGAAAGGTCGTCGTTCCACCTTGCACGAGGAGGATGTGTTCCTTCAGCTTGCCACTCTGGATGAGCTGGATCACGGATTGGGGGTTAGGAAGGTATTTCACGACCCCGGAAGGCCGCTTCTTCGTTTCGAAACTATTATATCCTTCAGCGATAACCGTCATGGCGCTCCTCCTGATTGCCTGTTGCGTGGTGGGATTTGCCTCTAACTCCGGCCCGACCTCCGGATTCTCATGAGGCTCGACTTCAAGATCTCGCTTGATGACGCTGGACGGAACGTCTGCTTCGAGATCTCGTCGCCTTGGGTGAGCCGCCGCTCGACGGCAGCAATGTTTTCGAGCGCCCTCTGGCGACGAATTTGTGAAGCGGTTGCAGATTCTGACCCGCAAGACCCACAACCGCAATTGCACGAAGAGGCTGCGACGCCTGACGAAATGTCGCACGCCTCGGAGACACCGCCCGGAAAGAGATGCGAGACGATTTCCTGGGGCCAAATCGCTACAAACTCAGCGCCGGCGGCCGTCAATTTGTGTTCGGGATGCATGCCCCACGACACGCCCAGAACGCGGACGCCGCATTCGACGGCGTGGCGGACATCGCCGACTGTGTCAGTGACCAGCACGATCTGATTCTGCGATATCTCCGATGGCCGATGGCTCTCGACGTAAGCCGGTTCGCAATGGCGGTTTACCGAGTAGCTTGCATCGGTAAGAAAACGGCGGACGCAAGCGCGCTTGTCCGGCTCTACGTCGCCGCCGAACACATGAGAAAAGCAGTGCTGCAGGCCCGCGGACGTCAGAATACGACGGATTGTGGCCGTCGAATTGGATGAAACAACCGCGAGCGCGCATGCACCGGAGATGCCGCGGACAACGTCGACCATACCCGGCACGAAAGGCGGATCGTACTCCTTGTTCAGCAAGTCGAAAAAGTGCGCCGTCACTTGTTTGGCGCGCTCCTCGTTGCCCGCCAGTTTTCGCAGCGAAGCAAACATGTTGCCTTCAAGCAGACGAAACCAATCCTCCTGCGTCTCGATGCCGAGCTTGAATTCGGCATTCGTCTTGGTAAACACGCGCCAGGACGACTCTCGAGTCTGAACGAGAGTTCCGTCGAGATCGAACAGGATCGCCTTTGGCATCGGACTAAACCTCGACGGCAACGAGCCTGCGCGTCTTTTCCGAGGCGTTCAGTCGCGTGAGTTGCGGAGCTTCGAAGAAGTCCATGATCTCGCCGTAACCACGCTGGCCATTACATTCCCATTCGGCAAGCACGTTGAAGGCGACCATGTTTGGCCAGCATTGCCAGGGAAACGTATTGAGGCCTCGGCCACTCAACCGCCACTCGCGATCGTCTTTGTCGATGAGAACGAGTTCGAGTTTCTCGGCGTAACGCTCGCGGCGACGATGCGTGCGGCCGCGGCCCTCCTTGAGCCCGTAGACCTTGCCGTTTTCGACTACATAGCCATGCGTCAGAGCGAGGTCTGTGCCATTCGTCTCGGGATCGAAACTGAAAATGACATGAATCGCGAGGTCGTCCGAAAAATGCGCATGCAGCCAGGACATGTTCGGCGCCCCGCGCTCGGGGCGCGGCCCCCAACTGTGATCCATGGTGGAAACGCAGTCGATTGGAATGACCTTGCCGCGGATCGAGACCTTGCCGGTTACGCGCCCGGTAAGATCAAAATGACCATTGTAGGCCGTCCCCCAGGCAAAATGGCCACTCTTGTCGGCCTCGGCCAGCGCCTTCGCTTTCATCGGATCCATCTCGGGATCCTGGATGTCGAAGGGAAGCATGATGGCCTTGAACGCAACGTCGATGGTTGTTCCATCGCGATCGTCGTAACGAATATCCCAATCCATGTTGGGCTTCGTGCACGTCACCGATAGGCCATTGGAGAGGGTATAGGCCGTCAAATCCTTCGGGATCGGCAGGGAGGACTGGAGATCGACGAAATCGGCCTCCCACGGCGCATTGGAAAAGCCGGAGTTCATGCAAATCGTGGAGCCGACGATGCCGAGATTCGGGCGGAAGAGCGCGTAGACGCCGACATTCAGTTTCGCGTCTGCGTTGTAAAATCCAAAATAGTTTGTTTCGGCCCAATTTGGCTGCGTCGGGTCAGTTTCGTGAAATCGGACGTCTTCGTCCTTGATCATACGTTCCTCCCTTTGCTCGTGCGTGGTTCAGCCCTTGAACAGCCCGAGCATCTTTGCTTGCCGCTAAGGTGCACATGGTGCGTGCATCGGCCCATGGAGCAGAGGGATAGAAATTACGCAACGAATTATCCCGTCGGGATAGGGTCAGACTGGGATGCCCGGCCTACAGTCGCCTCAACAAGGGCGAACATCGTCCGTCGGGAGGACCTCAACGTGAAGCTGGGTCGGGTCATTGGAACCGCTGTTGCGACAGTCAAGTCTCGCGGACTGGATTCCTTCAAGTTGCTCCTGGTCCGTGATTTTCAAGACGATCCGCTCGCAACCCCCGACGACACGTCCGGATATTATGTGGCGATCGACACCGTCGGTGCCGGTGTCGGAGAAGTCGTATTAGTGTCGTTCGGTAGCGCCGCCCGGCTCTTTTCGGGCGTGCTCGACGCCCCAGTTGACGCTGCCATCATTGCAATTCTCGATACGGTTCGGATCGCCGACAAGTCCGCCTTCGAGCGGCGCTGAACCGTGCCGATGGATACCCCTGTAAATTCTGCCAGTAAGGAGAAAATCGAAATGGCATCTTCACCGACTACCACTTCCGGCGCGAAGGGCGCCCTCGGCCTCATTGAAACGAAAGGCCTCGTCGGCGCGATCGAAGCCGCTGACGCCATGGTCAAGGCCGCCAACGTTCAACTGATCGGCCGCGAACAAATCGGCGGCGGTCTCGTCACGGTCATGGTGCGGGGTGACGTCGGCGCTGTGAAAGCTGCAACGGACGCCGGTGCGGCCGCGGCCGGCAAGGTCGGCGAAATCGTCTCGGTGCACGTTATTCCGCGACCGCACGAGGATGTCGAGGTCATCCTCGGCAAGGGCTGAACGAAGCCGTTGCCCACGATCTCTGATTTAAGTGCGGGAGTGAGGGATGAACGCTTTCCCGAGTTTTGACGCGGACCTGACCGCCATCGCGGAAGCGAGAACTTTGGCGCAGCAGGCCAAGCGTGCTTTTGACGCCTTTGAGGGCACCGAGCAAGCCAAGATCGATGAAATCGTACGAGCGATGGCAAAGGCCGGATCGTCCGCGGCCGAGAAGATCGCTCGAATGGTGGTCGACGAGACGGGCTTTGGTGTCTACGAAGATAAAATCTATAAAAACCTTTACAATACGGAGTTCGTCGCCCGCTCCATTCTACCCATGCGAACTGTTGGCGTTCTGTGGGTGGATGAACAAAATCGAGTCACCGCGGTTGGCAGCCCAGTTGGCGTCATCGCGGGAATCATTCCTGTAACTAACCCATCCTCGACGGTTTTCTTCAAGTGCCTGGCCGCCGTGAAGTCGGGCAACGCCATTGTTTGCGCGCCCCATCCACGGGCCGCGAAAAGCAGCGCGGCGTCGGCAGAAGTCATGGCCGAGGCAGCCGTCAAGGCTGGCGCGCCTGCGGGGTTGGTATCGTGCATGACCAACGTAACGCAGGAGGCAACGGCCGAACTCATGAGCCACCGCGATATCGCGTTGGTCATGGCGACCGGTGGCCCCGGAATGGTGCGCGCGGCCTATTCAAGCGGCAAGCCGACACTGGCGGTCGGTGCCGGAAACGTCCCTGTCTACATCCATCGTTCGGTCAAGGATGTCCGCGAGGCAGCCCTGATGGCAATCACCTCCAAGTCGTTCGACAACGGGACAGCTTGCGTGGCTGAACAGTCGATCGTACTGGACGAGCCAATCGCCTCACATGCGCGCGTGGGCTTTGAACAGCAGGGAACGCTGTTTCTCAACGCCGAAGAAGCCCGGCGACTGGCGAATCTGCTCTTCACTGACACGGGAGGACTGCGAGCGAGCGAGGTCGGCCTTTCAGCTAAAACGCTTGCTGCAAAAATCGGCGTAACGGCCCCCGACAAAACACGCGTACTCGGCGTCGAACTCGACGTCGTCGGCCGGCAGGAACCGTTGTCGGCAGAAATCCTCGGCCCGGTGCTCTCGTTCTACCGGACGTCCGACGTCAATGCCGGTTACGAACGTTGTCGCCAGATCCTCGCCTTTGGTGGAGAGGGCCACACATTGGGCCTCCACTGCGAGGACGACGACGTCATCGCTCGCTTTGCTTCGCTTCGCGCAGGCCGCATCGTCATCAATACGCCGACGCTCTTCGGCGGCATGGGCTTCAGTTGCGCCACCGATCCATCGTTCATGCTCGGCACGGGCACTTGGAGCGGGTCGATCGTGTCGGACAATGTCACGCCGCTTCATCTCATCAATATCAAACGGATCGCGCACGAGATCCGTCCATGGCGCAGTCTTTATGATCTAACCGCAGGCCGTCAGGGTGCTTAAGCGCTTGTCCAGAAATGAGAAGGCAGTTGAAACCGCACGGTCTTTCCTGACCAAGGCTATGCGGCGTCGACGCGCGCCGGCAAAGAAGGTCGATGGCGCCCTTCGCTTCGGAATTGACCTCGGAACGGCGACCGTTGTGATCACGGTGGTCGATAGCGCGAACGCACCGGTCTATTGGGACTCGGTAAATTGCGGAGCGGTCAGGGACGGCGTCGTTGTCAACTTTGCTGAAGCTGCGGCGGCTGTTCTGCAACTCAAGCAACAAGCTGAAAAGAATCTTGAGACCGTCATCGAGAGCGCAGGTACCGCCTATCCACCGGGCGTGCCCGAGACAGAAGCGCGTGCGTGCCGCTTCGTTCTGGAAGCAGCGGGACTGGATTGTCGCAGGCTGACCGACGAAGTCTCCGCTGCTCAGGCGCTGTTACAGCTTGATTCCGGTGCAATCGTAGACGTTGGCGGCGGTTCAACCGGCGTCGGTATTGTCGAAAAAGGTGCAATTGTTGCCCTCGACGACCGCCCGGGCGGCGGACACCACCTCAACCTTATTCTGGCAGGCGCACTTGGTATCGCTATCGAAGAGGCCGAGACGCTGAAAATTGCCGGCACGGACGAACATGTCCACATTCTCAAGCCCGGCATCGAGCGCATCGCTGCATCCATCAAACGCCAGATTGGGCAGCAGCCGGTGCAGTCCGTTCATCTGGTCGGTGGAGCGGTCATGTTGCCCGGCACAGACAGGGTGGTTTCGGATTTCCTGAAATTGCCCGTCTTTGCATACCCGCATTCCGAACTCGTCACGCCGTTTGGCATAGCAATGAGCTGAAATCATGAGTCTGCAACTCCGTACTTATGCCTTCATCGACAGCATGCAGCCACAGGCGGCAGCACACGTCGCGGCTACTTCACCGGGCGACGTTCCGGTGGCCGGCATGTCGCAACTGTTCATCGAAGTGGCGCCGGGCAATGCGATCTTTCGGGTCGCCGACGTTGCTCTCAAGGCCGCAGACGTCCGCCCCGCTCTCCAGATCGTCGAGCGCGAATTCGGCCTCCTCGAGATTCACTCGCGAACTCAGGAAGAAGTGCTCGCCGCGGGCGAGGCTGTGCTGGACTATCTTGGACTTACAATAAACGACCGGGTGAAGCCAAAGGTCGCGTCAACCGAATTGATCACCAATGTCAATCCCTATCAGGCGCAGCTCATCAACAAGTGGCGCAAGGGAAATCTGCTTTTGCCTCGACAGAGTTTGTTTGTGCTCGAAGCGAGCCCGGCGGCTTACGTCAGTCTTGCAGCAAACGAGGCAGAGAAGGCCGCCGCCATCAATATCATCGAGGTTCGAGCCGTCGGCCGCTTCGGCCGTATGTTCATCGCCGGCACGGAATCGGAGGTGCAAGCAGCGATGGAAGCGGCAGTCGAATGTCTGGCACAGGTGGGAGGCCGTGACGCATGAGCGTGATCTCCGCCGAACATGTGGAACGGGCCGGCTCCATCCTGGTGATCGCGAAGGGAGACGTGGTAACGCCTTTGGCGCGGGATCGCGCGAACGAGCTGGGAGTGAAGATCGAGGTCGGACCTTCCGCCAGGCCGCCCTCTTCGATGTCCCCGCCTTCGACACCAGCAAACCGGTCTGCTTCCAGTCCAGCGCCACCATCCACGCGAACACAGCAGACTCTCCCCAATCGTTCGATCGAGGCCCCCACTCAACTGGGGGCTTTCTCGGGCGCGCTTTACCGGAGGGGAGCGCCGCTGCCCGCGGCCATGGACCCCACGCCGGAAACGGCAACACGCTTGGCAAACGACGCACGACCGAAAGCGGCCGTCATCGGCGCAGGCCATGTTGGAGCAACGACCACGTTGCGGCTGGTCGAAACGTCTCTTTTCTCGGAAGTCGTAATGGTCGATGTCGTGCCGGGCCTTGCGGAAGGTCTGGCGCTCGACATCTGGCATTCCGCCGGTTTGCGCGGCTTCGATACACGGGTTAAGGGCGCACAGGATCTCTCGGCGCTTGCCAACGCCGACTACATCGTCATGACGGCAGGCCGTCCCCGAAAGCCGGGAATGTCGCGAACGGACCTGACCGGCATCAATGCGGAGATCATTCGGACGGTCGCGGCGGGAATACGTCAATTCGCGCCTCGCGCGGTTGTCGTCGTTGTGACCAATCCGCTCGAAGAGATGACCGAACTCATGGCGCGCGAGACGGGCTTTCCCGCCAGTCGTGTGCTCGGTATGGCGGGTGTCCTCGATGCTGCGCGGTTCTGCGCCCTCGTTGCATTGTCGGGCGTCGCAAGCCCTGCCGAGATCAACGCATTGGCCTTGGGTAGTCACGGACCGGAAATGGTCATTCCGCTGAGCCTGGCCAGGGCAAAGGGCAAGCCGCTCGAGGCCCAAATTCCTGCCGATCAGCTTTCGGCGCTTGTCGAACGAGCACGTGATTCCGGCGCCGAAGTGGTAGGGCTGCTGAAAACGGGAAGCGCGTATTATGCGCCCGCGGAATCCGCCGCAGCCATGGTTCGCTCGATGGTGACTGGAGATGGCCAGATCATCGCAGCCGCCGTTCGATCCAACGGAGCCTACGGGCTACCTGACACTCGCGTAGGTTTGCCCGTCCGGCTCGGTCGCGAAGGAGTAGCCGAAATCATCGAACTTCCGCTTCGGCCGGCCGAACGCGATGCGCTGAAAAAGGCGGCCGAAAGCCTGGCCAGCCGCATTGCCGAACTCGGGTAGCGTGTCATGAGGGCCGTTGTCTATCTCGGGCACGGACGCGTCGGACTGCGGGACATGCCCGCACCTGCAATCCAGGCGCCCACAGACGCGCTGGTGCGCGTTCGCATGGCCGGGATTTGCGGCACGGACCTCCATGCTGTCGCCGGTCATTTTCAGGGCATGGAGATCGGCTCCGTCGTCGGCCACGAATTCGTCGGCGAGATCATCGAGACCGGCGGAGCCGTCACGCGATTCCGCCGCGGCGATCAGGTTATGGCTTCGGACTTCACGTCGTGTGGTCACTGCCATCACTGTACCGCCGGCGACAACTGGCAATGCAGCGAACGATCGTTCTTCGGGACGGGAACGGCGTTCGGGCCGGCCCTGGCAGGAGCCCAGGCCGAAATCGTCCGGGTGCCTCACGCGGATTCGACACTCTATGCGATACCGAAAGGCGTGTCGGACGAGGCGGCCATTCTAGTCGGAGACAACCTTGCCACGGGTTGGGCGGCTATCGAGCGTGGCAGGATGCAGCCTGGAGATATCGTTGTCGTTATCGGTGGCGGTGCAGTCGGCCAGTTGACCAGCCTCGCAGCTCAGGCCGGAGGAGCCGGCGCCGTTCTTCTGATCGAGCCAAACGAGCAGCGTCGGGCGTTTGCCCGCACCCATGGAGCAATCGCCGCGTCACCTGACGCCGCTTCCGGCCTTCTTCATCAGCTTTCAGGCGGCCGGGGAGCGGAACTCGTGGTTGAGGCCGTGGGAATTCCGAAAGTCTTGTCCCAGGCTTTCGATCTGGTCGGCCGCCGTGGGTCAGTGATATCCGTCGGCGCACACTCGGAGCGCCAATGGCCTATTCCGCTGGCGGATTGCTTCACCCGCGAAATCTCGATCGGCTTCGCGATCGGCGACTCGATCAGATTGCGGCCCAGGCTGTTGAAAATGATTGCAACCGGCATCCTTGACCCCACGGTCGTCGTCGACAGGCATGTTGGTTTCGACGAGGTCGTCAGCGCCTACGACGAGCTACGGGCCCAAACGAGCATGAAGACGGTCATCAACCTGTAGTCGGGATTCGGCGAATTGACGTTGTAGGTGATTGGTCTATCCTCTTTTGCGGGCGGCGAAAAACGGTCAGCGAGAGGGAGGGACTGACGTGAACCAACCGGCCACGACGTTGGCACCGCAGGCGTGGGTCGTTGATCCCGGACATCACGGCCTTCGGGAAGCCATCTCGACGCTCGCAGTCGCCACAACCAGCGAGACCAACCATCCTTTCTCGGAAATCGAGCGGCTACTACCAAACTTCTTTCCGATCTCCTCCGCCAAGATTGTCATCGCATCTCAGGTTGGGTGGACTCATTGGGACGACCAGCAAGCCATCGTTTCGGAGTTGGCCTCGCTGTGCTCTGCCGGGAAGGGCACCCGAGAACGGTCAACGAAATTATCAAATGACGTGACCTTCTTTCCAATTCGCGACAACAGCGTGGGACTTCTCGTTCACGTGCTGCCGGGCGCGAAACTTCCGGAACATGAGTTTTTTGTCTGCTCCCGGTTTCTTGAGACTGCTGTCTCGCGGACGCTTGCGCTGCCTCCAGGTCCCTCGCGGCACGAGGTCATCACAGCGTTCAGTCAGGTTGCGAACACGATCCTGAAAAGCGGAGACCTCGCAGAGATATTCTTCAATATCACTCGCGTCGCGAACAGTGAATTGGCTGCAGACATCTGCGGCATAATGCTGCTCGATGGCAATCACCTTGTCATGCAACGATGCGTAGGCAATGAGTCCGCCGCCACCGCGTCGCTGCGCATGAAAACTGGCCAGGGCGTGGCCGGCCGAGTGCTCGAGATGGGAAAGCCGTGCACCGTTGAGAACTATCTCAGCAGTTCCCACATCAGCCAGGACTTCTTCGACCTTGCGCGCGCCGAGCGCGTTCGCTCGGCTCTCGCCGTCCCGCTTTATTCCCGGGATGAAATCATCGGCGTTCTGGAGGTCTGGCGCCGACGTCCTTCAATTTTTACCCAAAACAACATTGCCGAGCTTGCGGCGCTGGCCGATCTCGCATCGCTCGCTATTGCCAACACGAAACTATTGAGCGCACGCGAAAAGGCAATGCAACAACTGGAGGCTGCGAACGCCACGATCACGGCCCGCGCCAATACGATCGAGAATGCCGCCGACCTGCAGACCAAGCTTGTCAAATGCGTCATCTACGATAACGATCTTCAAGAGATTGTAAGTCTCGCTGCTAAGGAAACCGGCGCTTCCGTATACGTCTGCGATCAGAAACTTGAGGTGAGAGCGCAGAGCGGCCAACACGCAACGCTGACCGCGTCGGATTTGGCGAAGCTAAGGACCGAACTGGCAACTGTCCCGCGAGACGACATGTCGGCGAAAACGGTCAAGATTGGTACTGATGGCCACAAGGTATTCGCCCAGCGCCTTTCAGCGGTATCGAGCCAGCGGGGCTGGACCTTATTGGTCAAACCGGGAAGAAGCCGAGAAGCAGCGTTACTTGCTTTGGCCTCGATCTCAATTTCGGTCACGTTGTTTGACGTCAAGTCGCAAGCTGCGGCATCTGTGCTATCGGAAAAAGTATCTTCCCTGGTGTGGGACTTGATCGACGCACCCAAAACAGTTCGGGCGCTGGCGATCGAAAAGCTGCGTGAACTCGGCAAAGAGCTTCGTACTCCCCTGGCGATCATCCTGTGCAGCCTTGAGAGCCAAAGCAAAGACGCGCACGGCCGCCACTCCGAATGGGATTTCGACGTTCGACGCCGTCTCGTCGAAGACATCATCGCACATGGAAACATCGGATCAAAAGGCACATTGATTGCGTCCTTCAAGGAAAACGAGCTTGCCGTCGTCGTTTCCTCGACGGACCAACGTCACACTGAAAACCTTATCCGCCGACTGGAGGGGCAGGTCCGGCAAACGTTCTCCGGCGCCCGATGGGCGATTGGCATCAGTGCGAGTTGCCACGACCCCTTGAACCTGCAGGACTCGCTCAAAGAAGCACGTTTGGCCAAGAAAGTCGCAACGCTGGCTTCCTCTCGCCGCACTATTCGTTTCGACGAAATTGGGCTCCTCGGCTTGATTATGGGATTGCAGGAAGGAATCGGTTTTAACGACTTTGCCGCCAAAGTGCTCAAAGGCATCGCCGGCGACGATCAAGCTCAGTCGGTCACCTTGCGAGAGACGTTGAAGGCATTCCTGGAATCGAACTGCAATCAGCGTGATGCAGCCAGACTTCTGGCCGTCCATCCCAAAACGGTTGCTTATCGGCTAGAGAAGATCGAAGCGATCAGCGGTCTCAGTTTACGCAATCACGAGCATCGCATCTTGTTCGAGCTCGCACTCAAGACGCATGATTTGGGAATTTCGAACTTCAAAGCGTGACGTGAGAGAATCCCTACCGTACAAAACGGTGAGCAACAGGCTGTTACCGTCGGCAGAGCCTTAATGGATCAGTTCAAGGGCGAGAAACGATAGTGGAACGATGCCCCGCCCCCACTGCCCGGCGCGCCACCTCCGCCGGCAGGCGGCCGATCTGAACCGCCGGTCAGAAGCCAAGCCTTTCGAGATCGAAGGCCGGCGAAATACCCAGGACTACGAACTGCATGTAGAACTGGGTGGCGAATCCGGAACGCGAAGGTATGGGAGGTTACAGCTGCGGACGTGTCCGAGCCTGAAACAAATTGCATGCAAGAAAATAGATCAGGGCGCGGAACCGAACCGGCCCTGGTTCCATTGGCCATCGGCCGAAAGCGGGCCGGTCAAAGTCATGCACGGAGCCGCCCGTTTTTTTGCGTTTCCGAGGAGAGAGCGCGCCGATGGCAACGGACAAGGCAACTGGCGAAAGAGCGGTCCGCCCGCTGCTCGCGCTGAACTTTTTCATGGCGGACATGCAGGCCGGGATCGGTCCGTTCCTCGGCGTGTTCCTGCTCGCGCATGGCTGGCAGAGCGGCTGGATCGGGACGGTGATGACGGCGGGCGGCATCGCCGGCATGTTGATGACGGCGCCGGCCGGCGCGCTAATCGATGCCACGCGCAGCAAGAAGCTGTTCGTCATCATTCCCGGCATTTGCACGGTCGCCGCGTCCGGTATCGTGCTGCTGTCGCAGGAGTTTTGGCTGGTCGCCGCCTCGCAGGTCACGACCGCCATCGCGGGCGCAGCGATCGGCCCGGCCGTCGCGGGCATCACGCTCGGCATCGTGCGCCAGGCCGGCTTCAATCGACAGAACGGTCGCAATCAAGCCTTCAACCACGCGGGCAACATGGTGGGGGCCGCGCTCTCCGGCTTCGTCGGCTGGGTCTACGGCTTCACGGCGGTGTTTTGGCTCGCCGCGCTGTTCGGCGTCTTCTCCATCGTTTCGGTGCTGGCGATCCCGAGCGACGCCATCGACGACGACGCGGCGCGCGGGCTCGCGCATGAAGCTGACGGCGGCGGGCACGCCAGCGGCTTACAGGTGCTGGTCGAGTGCAAACCGTTACTTATCCTCGCTGCTGCTCTGCTGTTCTTCCACCTCGGGAACGCGGCGATGCTGCCGCTTTACGGACTCGCCGTCGTCGCCGACAAGCAGGCCGATCCGGCCAGCTTCGTCGCCATGACCATCGTGATCGCGCAGGGGGTCATGATCCTGACCTCGCTTCTCGCAATGCGGATGGCCGAGAAGGATGGCTATTGGATGGTGCTGCTCATCTCGTTCATCGCTTTGCCGGCCCGCGGCGTCATCGCGGCGTGGCTCCTGAACCGCTGGGGCGTCTATCCGGTGCAGATCCTCGACGGTATCGGCGCCGGGCTGCAGAGCGTCGCTGTGCCAGGTCTCGTCGCGCGCATCCTCGACGGCACCGGGCGCATCAATGCCGGCCAGGGCACGGTCATGACCGTTCAGGGCGTCGGCGCATCGCTCAGTCCGGCGATCGGCGGCTGGATCGCGCAGGAATTTGGCTATGCGCCGATGTTCCTCATTCTCGGGGCCTTCGCCACGGTGTCGGTCGCGCTCTGGATCGTTTTCGCGCCTTTGCTCAAGCCCGCCTGTGCGGTCAAACCCGGGCTGAACGAAACAGCCCCACCCGCCGCGGGTTTTGCCTGATGCCCGGCACCGACGCCGCGAGCTAGGGCAACACAGGTCTTGCCACCTTCGGGGTCAGTGCGCGCCAGCGGGCCCTCCCGAAATGAGCCATCACCGGCGCCGTGCCGCCGGTCGCATTCGACCTCTTTCCCGGTTGGGCTGAGGAAAGGCGCTCCTTTCGGACCAAATCAGATTCCGGGGTCGATAAAGTTCGGGGCGCGATTTTCCAGATTTGCCCTGACGGCCTCGATCTGATTTGGGGACCCCAGCAGTTTGCGCTGCTCCTCCGTTTCCATCGCGAAACCGGCTGCCGCATCGCAAGTGACGGCGTCGTTGAGCAGACGTTTGATGGCGCGGATCGCGTCCGGACTCCGCCCCGCGATCTCGCGTGCCGTCGCCATTGCCGCAACCACGGGATCGGCCTCCAACCGCGTGGCGAACCCGCAGGCCAACGCCTCCTCGGCGGAAAAAATCCGCGCGGTGTAGGTCAGTTCGCGGACAACATCCTCACGCGCCAGATGACGCATGAGCTGTGTCCCGCCCATGTCGGGCACCAGCCCCCATTTTGCCTCGACGATGCTGAGCTTCGTTCCGGGCGCGACGTAGCGCAGGTCGGCGCCGAGGGCGAGTTGAAAGCCACCGCCGAAGGCAACACCATGTACCGCAGCGATCACCGGCACGGGCAACTCGCGCCACAGCCGTATGATGTGCTGCGCGAAGTTGGCGGGACCGTGGGTGCGCTTCGTCAGATCGGTAAACGGCAGGATGCTGCGACCCTCGGTCGTGGCGATGAAGCGTTCGATATCCAGCCCGGCGCAAAAGGCACGGCCTTCCCCGGATATGACGACGACGCGCACGGACGCATCTTTCTTGAGCCTTGCGCCGGCTTCCGCGATGGCCTTGAACATCTCCGGATCGAGCGCGTTCATTTTGTCCGCGCGATTGAGGCGGACATCGGCAACGCCATCTGTGATGGTCAAGCGGACGCGATCATTCATGTCGGGATCTCCTTCCGTTGCAAGCGTGGGATCTGACTCTCCTGTGCAGCCCCAAGCGAACGCGGTTGTCTATGCAGCCATCAGCGCTTCATTCTGAGCGATGTCGGAGAAACCCTGCCGCCATGACGAATAACGCGGCGACCATCCGAGTTCACGCCTGGCCCTGGCGTTGGATCCCGCGCGCGACTGCGTCATCATGAGAACGATATGCTGCCCGGCGGCAAGGCGGCCAAGCCATGCCGGCACGCGGAACGGCGGTTTCGCGCCGAGCATGGCGGCAAGCGCGACGAGCCAATCATGCACCGGTGCGGGATCGTCATCGACGATATTGTAGATGCCGCAACCTCGCTCGATCGCGAGCGCGGTTGCTTGCGCGGCATCGTCGATATGCAGGAACGACCACCACGCCGTGCCGCGACCAATCAGTGGCATGCGGCGCTTGCGAATCTGTTCGATCGTAACCGGATCGAAGACACCGGTGCCGGGACCATAGAAGCCACCATAGCGCAGCGCCACGCCCGCGATTCCCGGCGTTGTCGTGACGGCATGTTCGAGGTGACGGATCGCGTCGAGCGTGCCGCGGAATTCCTGCGGCGGGTTCGGGTCGAGCGGATCGTCCTCGGTTTTTACGTATCCGCCTTCGCGCGCATAAGGCCAGCCGCAGAAGCTTTGCGCGACAATCCGCTTCGCACCGCAGTCGCGTGCAGCCGCAAGCAGATAATCGGTTCCTGCGGTGCGCAGCCGGTTGCTGCTCGCGAATGTGCGATCAAACTTGCGCAGGTCCAGCGCGCCCTTCAAATCCGTCAGTTGATGCACGATCACATCCGGGCGGGCAGCAACGACGGCAGCATGGATTGCTTTCTCATCGAGCGCGTCCGCGACGACGGGCTCGGCACCGAGTTCCCGCAGGACGCCGGTCTTCGCCGGCGTCCGCGTCAATCCGACGACGCTGTGGCCCTTGCCGACCAAGAGCGGAACCAGACTGCGTCCGACGGCGCCTGTCGCGCCTGCAACGAATATGCGCATGGTATCACCTCGCGCCTTGATAACCTACCGTAAAGTAGGTTATTGTCGATCTCGATGAATTCAAGGGTGCGCAAGCGATTAAGTGCGGAAGAGCGGCGGGCCAAAATTATCAAGGCGGCCATCGCCACCTTTGCGCGCCGCGGCTATGACGCCGCGAGAATGGAAGACATCGCGGTCCGTGCGGGGATCACCAAGCCGGTGCTCTACGATCACTTTGCCTCAAAACAGTCATTGTTCCTGGCGGTGCTTGAGACGATCCGCGACGGTCTTATCAATCGAGGCAAGGCGATCGTGCGAGACGATGGCGACGCCAGGCAAAAATTTCGCCGTTCGGTCGATGCCTTTCTTGAATTCGTCGAGCAGGCGCCGGACGCGGCACGGGTTCTGTTGACGGTTCCGGCAGGTGATCCGGTTGCAGCGAAGGTCTCGCGCGAGGTCCAGACCGGTGCATCTGTCGGCATCGCCGCGCTGCTGGCCGAGTCCATGCCCGGCCGCACGCCATGGCACCTGCAGGCGACTGCCGCATTTCTGAAAGAGGGTCTTCACGCGGTGGCCGTGTGGTGGCTCGACCATCCGGGACCGAGCCGCGAAGAGATCGTCGACATCGTTCTGGATGCTGCGGGGCTTGGACTGCGGCGACAGACACGCGCAAGAGGCAAAGAATGATAAATCTCGCGCTTCAGGGCGCCAGTGCCTCGGCGATCTTCGTTGCCCTCACACACGGCGTCGGCGCCGGGATCGGCGAGTGTGCGGCGATGGATCATCGCGGCGTCGGTTGTCGCTTATCGCTGCGTGGCAATCGGCAACACTGCCGCCAGCCCCGGCATGTCGGCTGGTGCCTGATGGGAACAACCGTGGGTTCTCGCTGATGCGCCTCTAGAAAGCAGTGGAGGTCGTGACGCAATTGCTCATGCGCACCCTGAAGACGACCGTCGTTGGCTTGATCGTCCTTTGCTGTCTCGTCTTCTTCCCAGCCGGCACGCTGGCTTACTGGCAAGGCTGGACGTTCGTTGCCGTCTTCAGCATGTCGACCACACTGATCGGCCTCTACCTCGCACTGGCAGACCCGGTGTTGCTGGAACGGCGCGTCAAGGCTGGGCCTACGGCCGAGACCCGGCCAGTCCAGAAGATCATCATCACGATCTCTTTCGCGGTGTTCTGCCTGATGCCGATCGTCTCTGCGCTCGACCACCGCTTCGGCTGGTCGCACGTTCCGACCTGGCTTTCGATCGTTGGCAACGCGCTCGTTGTGATGGGGTTGATGATTGATCTGCAAGTCTTTCGCGAAAATACCTACGGCGCAGCCACTATCGAGAAGATGAAAGGGCAAAGGGTCATTACCACCGGCCTTTACTCCATCGTCCGTCACCCGATGTACGCCGGCGTCCTCGTCATGGTGTTTGGAACGCCACTGGCTCTCGGCTCCCGATGGGGCCTCGTGCTCGCCGGCGCCACCGTTCCGATGCTGATGTTGCGAATTCTCGACGAGGAAAAAATGCTGCGTGACGAACTGGAAGGCTATGAAACCTATGCGCATGATGTGCGCTATCGGCTCCTGCCGGGCCTCTGGTAACGAACATGCCGCCCGGCGTCCGCGAATTGAATTGGGTGGCGATGTTTGGAGCTTCACAGGGAGCGTCAGTGTAGCGACTTCGATTTGCTATTTGCCTTCCGAAACAGTCGTCAGCACTTTTTGCGCATCGGGCGTGACTGTTCCTTCGTTCAGCGCCGTGACATCGGCAAAGGCAAGCTTGCCGTTTGCGATGCCGTTGGTCATGCGCGTGCACCAAGCTTCGGTCGCCTTTTCCACCGGCACGCCCATGAATTGCGCGGCGCCTTGGGGATTGTCGCCGATGCCTTGTTCGATGCAGGTTGCGATAGCGGACCGCCGTTCCTTATCATTTGCTTTCAGCGCCGCCGCCATTTGCTGAAACTCCTGCTCATTGCCCGCCAGCTGCGCCCATGTGGGCCCAATCGGAAGCAAACCGAGAAGAATAAGTGCCGCGACCATCGATTTCGTTTTCATGCCGTTGTCTTGCTCCAGTTCTAATTCCCGCGCGTCATGGCGCCGTCGAAACCACAGGACGCTCCATGATAGGTCATGCAGGGTCCGGCAACTTCCGTCCTCAGCGCGCCCTTGCTATCGAGGGACAATTCCACTCGGCAGACGGGCGCGGACGGGTCTTGCGGGTCGTAGCTCTCGCCGAGCACGGTAGCGCCTTCCGGCTTGCCGTATAGCGTGACCGCACCCGAGCAACCTTCCGAACCGGTATGGAGATCGATCACCAGATAATCGGGCTTGGCCGCGCCGCGCCGGATGGTGGCCGATAGCGCGCTGCCGTTCCATTGACCGACCCACGGATCGGAGGATGAATCGGCGGACGCAGTATCTGTTGGTGACAACTTGGATGCGCGTATCTGCGGGCTGCCGACAGGCGGCAGATACGCAAGGCAGACTCGCTTGTTATCGTCATCCGCATTCGGATCGGCCTCCTCGGCGGCATCGCGCGTACAGGAGCCGCCGGCGGAATAGACAAGGATTTCGCCGTCCGCCGACATGTTGATCGGTCGCGTCTCGAACGATGTGCCGTGCGTGCCCTTGAGGCGGCGTGTCGACCGGCTGTCGGGGTTGGTGACGAGAAGCCCATCCTCGCCATTGTAAAACAGGCGAACCCCGGTCGGGTCCAACTGGAAATTCTCCAGCTCCGAACCGCCGGAGGCGATGACGCGCGGCTCCTTGTCGCTGCCGCGCGCCGCCAGCAGATCGAACGAGCCGTGCCCCTTGTTCTGCGCCCAGGCCGTGAAGGCACCACCCTCCTGTTCGTTGTGGCTGTCGTCGTTGAAACCGGGCAACGGCTTCTTCCCAATGGCGTCGCTGAAAGGCGGCGCCGCTTTACGCGCAGCGTCGAAAGCGGCAGCTTTTTCAGCAACGTCGGGCGGCAACTCGCGCAGCTCCGCATGGCCTGCGAGGTCCGCGGCAAATACGCTGCTGGTGCCAAGCGGCCGGTCGGCACGGACATAGAAGCGACCGTCGCGTCCCCAGATCCACGGATTGAGCGCCGCGATGTCTTCGGGCTTTTCGATCTTGCCTTTGTGCGTAGGCGGCGAGGCGACGACCAACTGCCCGCTCGCCGGCTCATAGAGCCAGACCTGCATGACGTAGCCGGCACCGTCCTCGATGCCCAATGCCATCAGGGTCTTGTCGGGCGAGAACTGAGCCTGGTAGCCGGCTTGCCGCCAGTCGTCGGGATAGGCCGCTCGCAGCGGTTCGATCGGCAGGGTCTTGATATCGAGCGGCACCAGAGGCAGCGCTGCGATATCCATGAGTTGGGCGATACGCGGCGGATAGATCGCATGAAGGCAAAGCAACTGCCCGAATTGTTGTGGGGTCAAGCCCTCCTCGCTGCCGGCCTTCGGTATCACATTCGCCAGCCCGCAGCGGCGGTCACGCTCGGCAAGCCAGGCCTTCTGGCCAGCACGAACAGACGCAATGGCGGCGTCACCTTTCTGTGCCGCGAGAGTCCCTTTGAATGCAGCGGCCATGCGGCCGTCGAGCGAGCCCACCGTATCCCAGGCACATATCGCCTTGTCGATCTGACGGGTCGCCTTGGCGCAATCGAAACCGGGGCTGCTCGCAAGAGCCGATATCGCAGCAAGCAAAGTCGATGCGGAAATCAGCGCTGCCGCAGTCAGATATCGAGACGATCGTATCATGCCGCTTATTCCTGTTTGCTGAAGAACGCGCCCTGTGAACGCAGGCGCTTCAACCCAAGCAGCGCAAGCACGAGTAACAGCGCGATTGCTGAATAAAACAGCGTCGCCCCGACGAAGGCCGGCCAGGTGACGTCGTATTGCTCACCGTCTGTATCGGTACACAGGAAATTGTGCGCCACGCCGCTCTGACCCGGCCGATAGGAATAGTCTCGGGACAGGGCATCGCTCTTTCCGTCGCATACATAGGGCGCGGCAATCCCGACCACCGGCGGATAAAAAGCCCCGCCGACTGCGGCTATCATCGCCCCGGCAAAGATGCAGATCGCAATCACCATCGCTAGAGTGCTGGCGGCATGACGCGCCCAAGGTGAGATAATCGAAAATGCTGGTCGGGCGTAATCCAGCCGCCGCCACGGCTCGATGCTTCCTGCCGCCCGCTGGGCCAGCCCGATTGCCAACACCATCGTCGGCACCACGAGTGCTATCGCGGTGACCAGGAGGAAGAATGTGAGATGATTCATGACGCCTCCTGGCTTGTCTTATTTCTGCGCGCCGGAGGAAGCGGCATTCTGGTCCATGAAGAACAGGACGCCGGTTGGGCTGTCCTGAGTAAAATTTGTGGCCGTCCACTCGAACGTTGTGGTTGAAACCTTCCTTGCCGAGAGCGGACAGAACGCGACCAGATTGATCGCAGCCCCCTTGTCGATGACCAGCCGATAGCGGCCGACCGGCCCGCGCCAATGGCCCGCCGGGGCGGCAAGATGCGTGACGGTGTAAATGTCGTAGGAGAAGGGCTTGCGAAAGAACGCCCGGCGCAGCGCGTCGTCGATGCAATAGGCTCTCGTCGCCGAGCCACCGGGGGCGATTTCAGGAAAATGATCGACGGTAATATCGCTCCAGTATTTGGCGAGCGTAGCATAGCTAATCTCGACGCGCGTTTCCCCCGGCTCGAAAGGCTGATCCCACTCGAATTCGGTCTGATAAGTCCATGCAGCGGAATCGATATTAATCAGGCGGCTCGCTTCAAGCTTCGTCCGCACCTCCGGCGTCAAGTGTCGCCACATCGGCTCGCCGGGACCGGAGAGCAAAGGCACGCCGGCATCGCGCAATTGCCGTGTCACGTCCTTACCATCGAGCAACGCCCGACCATGGCCGCCGAGCACGACCGGCTTTCCATCCACGCGGACCGAGAGGTTCATATAGTTGGCTGGATGCGTATCGGCGGTGAGCCCCGCAGCTTCGGAATCTTTGTCGAGCGCGGCGATATCCTCGCTGGCGTCGACCGGCATGTCCGGCAGAGCAAAGCGGAAATGCACCGTCACGCGCCTGCGGGATTTGAAGACATAGGCGAGCCGAACGGAATAGAACGAGACATGCACATCCAGCCGCTCGACGCTGATGCCGGCCGGCAGATCGAAAGCCGGCCCGGTGGCGGCATAGCCGAGGCCACGGCCCTCGTCGGCCGCAAGGGCCGAGGTTGCCGCGAACGCGACCCCGAACGAGATTGCCGTAAGCCAACCGCGCATCATTTGCCGGCCTCCGGCTTGGACAGCCGCGCCACACAAAAACGCTCGGGCGCGCCTTCGTCCTGTTCAGCCAGGAGTTCGTCGCCGCATCGGTTGCGCGTCGACCAGACGAACAGGCTTCGATCGGCCGAGATCGCGGAGGGCTGGTCGCCGGCCGATGTGCCGGCGATGCGCCGGCCATCATGCGTCGTCATGTCGAAGACGGCGATTCCCGTATCAGCCGCGTAGACGAGCTGCGAGGCGTCGGCATCGAACAGGTAGTGCGACAGGCTGTGCGAGCCCCACGCCACCAGCGTGGCGGCCGAGCCGGCAACACGCTTACGCATTTTGAGTTCAAGCGTACCGTGGCCGAGATCATCGACCCAAGCGAGGAGATCGCCGTTGCCACGGATTGCTTGCGGGCTCTCCCCATCACTCTCGGTCATCTCGCCCGGCCTGACCGCGGGCGATTCGCTTTCGCCGTCGAGCAGTGCAGCGATATCGCCCGGCACGTCATCAAGCCGGGTGCTGCCATCAACCGTCGCGGCATAGACGGTGCTTGCCCCTGCCTCACCCTTGCTGTCCTTGCTCCAGATTGCTACGCGCGCGTAGAGCGTGTCGCCCCGCCATGCGATTGCCTTGATGAGCATCGGCGCGCCGTCCGGATGCGGCTGCCGCGTGTCCGGCGCGGGCGTTGCGGGGATAAGCCTGCCGTCCGTGATCCGGTAGAGCCAGATTTGGTCTGGGCCATCGAGCTCAAGGCTGGGCAACAAGATCGCGGCCAGCGCACCGTCCGGCGACAGGCGGATATCGGCTATGCGCAACGTGTCGCCGTCGGCGATTTCGGCACGGGCTGCCGCAATCGGCCTGAGGTCGATCGCCCTGATGTCACTCAGTCGCAAGGGCGGCGCGGTACGATCCTGCAAGGTGCGGCGGCGGTTGAGATAGACCGTTTCCAGGCACTCATAAGCCTGTTTACCCAATCCCGCCGAAGTGTCGGACAGTTCCTTGAAGGTTCGGTCGGCGATGCAGCGCCGGTCGCGCTCGCGCACCCAATCGCGCTGGGTGGCCAGAAGGTCGTCGCGGGCGGAACCGCTCACGGCATTGCGCGCAGCGCGATAGAGCCGCGAGAGGGCGAGGTCGTTCCACCGCAACACGGCTCGCGAACAGATGAGTTCCTCGACTGTGCTGCTCGCCTTGGCACAATCGAAGCTAGCCGGAACACTTTCTGCTCTTGCCGGCGCGCTCAGGGCGACCGTAAGGACAACGAGGGCGCCGAGCGCCATGGAGCATGGTCCCGGACGCCTAGTCATGGACGACGAACGCGCCGTTCTTGCACAGGTCTTGCGTGCCGGCGGGCTTGGGCTCCTCGCAGCATTCCGCATCGTCCTTGGCGACAATCACGGCAATGTCGAAAGTGCAGATCTTGCGCCCGTCGGGAATAATGAAGGTGCGGCTGGCGCCCGGCTTGAGCGACCTGTTGCCGAACTCGCCGCTCTCAAACGAATTCACCCCGGCCTGCGAATAGGCGAAGCTCTGTAATGGCAGCCTGGCCTTGTTGGTCACCGTCACGTTGAGGTCGTTGACCGGTTTCGGAGCGTCGCAAGCCGCGAACATTTTGGCAGCGGCGGCTTCGGAGCCTTTATCCTTCGCGTAGCGTTGCGTGTGCCCCTTGACCGTGACCTCCAGCGTTTCGTCCGAGGTCAGGATGCGTCGCAGCGCCTCGTCGGGCGGCAATTCGGCGTGGAGTTCGATGCCGCCCGATTCCTGATTGGTCACCGCCTTATCGGAAAATTCGACCTGCGCGCCGGCCGTCGCCAGACGCACGCGCACCAGTTGACCCTCCTTCGCTCCGCTGTTCTCATCTTGCACTCCGATCTTCACCACCGGCGCGCCGGGCCGGCACGAAAAGTTCAGGATGACATAGTCGCTGTCCGGCACACCGTAGGCGAGGATCGCGGTCTTGTCGTATGCGCCGCCAAACCAGCGTGGCTTCTCTTCATTCTGCGCGGCGGCCGGCAGCGCGGTTGCGAGCGACAGCGCGATCATGGTTGCCGCACGGCGAGCGCCGCACAGGCGATTCCGCAAACAGACAAAGGCACCTTTCATATGATCCGTCCTTGATGAGTTTATCAGCCGCCGATCGGCCGGAAGAAGGTGATGACCGGCCGGAAATTCCAGCCGGCATGGCGGATGATCTCGATCATCGGCTGCTTCAATTCGTTGAGGTCGAAGGTGTAGGCATAGCTCAAATCAAAAGTCGGCTTGCCGTCCCTGAATTGCAGGCCGAACACCCGTTCGTGCCGGTATTCGTAGAAGGTGATGCCGAGCGACATCTTCCAGTCGAGGCTCAAAAGGTTCGTCCCGCGACCCGCCGACCAGTCGAACGAGGCGTACCTGTCCTGCGCCCTGACATTGTGCGCACCGTCATCGAAACGCAGCACCAGCCGGTAACCTTTGCTCATGCCGTGCAGACGCATCAGGTCGAGCCATTTGGCGTCGGCGTAGCGCCAGTCGACGACGAGCTCGTTTGAGTGGTTGCCGCGCTTTACCGTATAGGGAACGTCTTGTTCATTGATGCTGAGCAGGCGCTGCATCAGCGCTTCCGCCGCCACCGGCTCGACGCCGGGAATAGCCGGCACCTGGCTGGCCCACGAGGCGACACGGCCGAAGATGAAGAACTGCAAGCCGGCCCAGACGAAGATTCCATATTTGGTGATCGACTTGACCTGCTCGCCGAAAGGATCGGCCGGAAAGGAAGGTGGGCCGTCGATCAGGCCGTATTTCGCCTGCACGATGGCCACGGTGATTCCCGGTACGGCAATGCCGAAGCCGAAGAAGTAGAGAAAGAACAGCAACACCCGTCCGACCTTTCCCGGGCGCGGCGGCGGGCCGGCTGAAGCTTTATCACCAGCTCTAGCGCTGACGCCTGCCGGCATGCTCATTCGCATATCTCTCCACGCTCCTGATCGTCCTCATAGTGATGGTTCCGTGACCAGTCGTCATGGACTGGAAGGAACCAAATGCGGACGGAGCGGAACCAAATTGACGTCGGGGCAGCGCCGTTGCATCGTCATCGCGGGGGAAGAAGCACAAATGACGAATCCGGTCAGGACGGACCCGACACCAACCTCATCGCTGTTCCTGTCGACGTCGGGACTACCCGCCCGGGACCGGCTTCCGGTCTGGCGTGAGGTGTTCGGACAGATGATGGTGCGGCTCGATATAGAGCCTGCGAAGGATACGTCCTTTCACGCCGAAGGCGAACTGCTCATGCTCCCGGGCGCTACTTGCGGTTCGGTTGCGGCTACTCCCTTTCGGGTGTCGCGCACGCGAAAACTTATCGCCGGTGACGAGGCGGACATGGTCTTTCTCGTGACGGCCGACGTACCGCTCCACGTCGCCCAAAACGGCCGCGAACAGATACTCGACGCCGGCGACGCCATATTCGTGAGAGGCGGCGAGCGCAGCGTCATCCAGTCCCGCGACAGGGCGAGGCTCACCAACATCTCGGTCCCGCTCGACGATCTGACGCCGTTGCTGTCGAGTTGCCTGGACCCATCGATGACCGTGGTACGCCGCCAAAACGATGGGCTCGACCTTCTCATCGGCTATGTACGCTTGCTACAGGCGCGGCAAAAACAGCATTCAGTCGAGTTCGCCCGGCTCGCCGCCGGCCATATCCGCGACCTGATGGCGGCCATGATCGGTGCCGCGCCGGATGGCAAACCATCGGCCCCTGAGCGCGGCGGCGTGCGCGCCGCACGGCTGCGGGCCATCAAGATCGATGTCGGCCGACAACTTTGCGATCCGGGACTTTCCGTCGAGGCAATCGCCATGAGTCACGGCATTTCGCCGCGCTACGTCCGCAAGTTGTTTCAGGAAGGACAGACGACGTTCTCTGACTTCGTCCTGTCCCTGCGGCTGGAGCGGTCGCGGCAGATGCTGCGCAGCGAGGCCCGGGCAATCACCACGATCACATCGATTGCGCATGCTTGCGGCTTCAACGACCTGTCCTATTTCAACCGTACCTTCCGCCGCAGATACGGCATCACGCCGTCGGATCTCCGTAATGGAGTTCCATAGGCTCAGACCCGCAACGCGCACTCAGCGAGAACGGCCACTCAGCGTCGCAGGCATACCTTCTCGATGAGGCGGCCATCGGCCCGCACGACGCCGCCGTGCATTGCTTGCGCGAGGATTGGCAAGGTCGATCGGATTTGGATGCCGATTAATCAGTGTAAGTCTGCCCAAACATTGAGCGCCGCTGCCAAAAACTCGACAGTCATTTTGCGCAAATTCCAGCCTCGCATAAAAATTGAGCAATCGTGAAAGTCGGGAATCTATCCGACGTTTCATTGCCTTAGTCACATTGAGGGCTGTGGCACGCTTCTTGCGATCCCTCTGCTTGGACGACCTGACAAATATCTGCCGGGTCCACGAGCCGAGGAGAGCTTGCCGCATGACGCTTTCAACGAAGTCACTTATTCCAGCACTTTTAACCCGCCGCAGCTGGCTCGCGGCGGCTGCCGGCCTCTGCGTTAGTCTATCGACGCTGGCGCCCGCAAGCGCCGCGGATGACACCATCAAAATTGGAATCCTGCACTCGCTCTCGGGCACGATGGCCATCAGCGAGACGACGCTGAAAGACGTCATGCTGATGCTCATCGACGAGCAGAACAAGAAGGGCGGCGTGCTCGGCAAGAAGCTTGAAGCCGTGGTGGTCGATCCAGCCTCGAACTGGCCCTTGTTCGCTGAAAAAGCGCGCGAACTGATCACCAAGGACAAGGTCAGCGTGGTGTTCGGCTGCTGGACCTCGGTGTCGCGCAAGTCGGTGCTGCCGGTGTTCAAGGAACTGGATTCGATCCTGTTCTATCCGGTGCAGTACGAAGGCGAAGAAAGCGAGCGCAACGTATTCTACACCGGCGCGGCGCCAAACCAGCAGGCGATTCCCGCCGTCGACTATCTGATGAAGGAAGAGAAGGTGAAGCGCTGGGTGCTGGCCGGCACCGACTACGTTTATCCGCGCACCACCAACAAGATCCTGGAGGCCTACCTGAAGTCCAAAGGCGTCTCCCCGGATGACATCATGGTCAACTATACGCCGTTCGGTCATAGCGACTGGCAGACCATCGTCTCGGACATCAAGAAGTTCGGCTCGGCCGGCAAGAAAACCGCCGTCGTCTCCACCATCAATGGCGACGCCAACGTGCCGTTCTACAAGGAACTGGGCAACCAGGGCATCAAGGCCACGGATATCCCCGTCGTCGCGTTCTCGGTCGGCGAGGAAGAACTGGCCGGCATCGATACCAAGCCGCTGATCGGCCATCTTGCGGCATGGAATTACTTCGAATCGATCAAGACGCCTGCCAACACCGCGTTCATCAAGGAATGGCACGCCTTCACCAAAAATCCGAAGCGCACCACCAACGATCCGATGGAGGCTCACTACATTGGCTTCCACATGTGGGTAAAGGCGGTCGAGAAGGCCAAGTCCTTCGATCCGGACAAGGTGATCGAGGCGCTGCCCGGCATCAAGCAGGCCAATCTGACCGGCGGCGTCTCGGAAATGCTGCCGAACCATCACATCACCAAGCCGGTGTTCATCGGCGAAATCCAGGGCGACGGACAGTTCAACGTCGTCTCTCCGGACGATCCGACGAAGGCCAAGCTGGTGCCGGGCGATGCGTGGTCGGACTACCTCGAAGGATCCAAGGATCTCGAGGCTGACTGGGTGACCTTGAAGTGCGGCAACTACAACAAGGTCACCAAGAAGTGCGGGGGCCAGGGATCCTGACGATCGCGACCTGATCCGGGAAGGCGGCTACCCGCCGCCTTCCTTTTCTTTTGCCGGGATATTGCCGTGCTTTTCAGTTCAAAGATTCTATGCCAGATCGCTAACCGCATCGGGCGCGTGGGTACGCTTCTCGCTCTTGCGATCGTGGTATGGTCGAGCGCACCTGTCCACGCAGCATCGTTCGAGGACGATGTCGCCTTGTTCGCCGCTCGCTCCTTCGCGGATTCCGAAGACGCCGTCTCTCGTCTCCAGGTCAGCGGCAATCCTCTGGCTTACCCGATCATCGGCGCGCTGAAGGATGGGCGGCTCTACGCGGATGACGACAGCAAAAAGGTTTTCATAGAGGGAACAGATGGCAAGCTCGTCGACGCAGCTAATGGCCAGGCTGTTGCGGCATTGCCTGATAGCGCCAGCCCCGTGCGTCTCAATAACCGCCTGCGCCGCACAATCGACGCCGCGTTGGGCAGCCTGACGTTGCTTTCGCCGGACGCCGCTGTCCGCATTCGAGCGGCGCAATCGGTCTTCAGAAGTCACGACGAAAATTCACTGACGCCACTCGACGCCGCACTAAAGAACGAAACCAACGACACCGTGCGAAAGGCCCTCACCGCAGCCCGCGCCGCCGTCGTTCTGTTCAAGGCCGACGCCAGCGAGGCCGACAAGCTCGATGCGGTTGCAACCATCAAGGCGCGTGGTGACCAGGAAGCCGTGGCGTTGCTATCCTCATTGCCCGGAGACGTGTCACCGGCCGTCACACGCGCGACAACCGCCGCCATGACGTCGATCAAAAGCAATCTCGCAATGTGGTCGACCGTGCAGAACGCCTGGTATGGCCTGTCGCTTGGCTCCGTGCTGCTGCTTGCCGCCATCGGCCTCGCCATCACTTTTGGCGTGATGGGCGTCATCAACATGGCGCATGGCGAAATGGTGATGATCGGCGCTTACACGACTTTCGTGGTACAGGAGACAATCCGCACCAGCTATCCTGCGGCCTTCGACTATTCGCTGCTGATCGCCGTACCGCTCGCCTTCATCGTCGCTGGCGCGATCGGCGTATTGATCGAGCGTACCATCATCCGCTTCCTCTACGGCCGCCCGCTCGAGACGCTGCTGGCCACCTGGGGCCTGTCTCTTATCCTTCAGCAAGCCGTCCGCACCATCTTCGGCCCCAACAACCGCGAGGTCGGCAACCCGTCATGGATGAGCGGCGCTTTCGACGTGGGACAGATCACCATCACCTACAATCGGCTCTGGATCCTATGTTTCGCGCTGGCGGTGTTCGCTATCTTGCTCGCCATGCTCCGGTTCACCCGTCTCGGCCTGGAGATGCGCGCGGTGACGCAGAACCGCAGGATGGCGGCGTCGATGGGTATTGCGACGTCGCGAGTCGATGCGCTCACCTTCGGCCTCGGTTCCGGCATCGCCGGAATCGCCGGCGTCGCGCTGTCGCAAATCGACAACGTCAGCCCCAACCTCGGACAAAGCTACATCATCGACTCCTTCATGGTGGTGGTGTTCGGCGGCGTCGGCAATCTTTGGGGAACACTGGTTGGCGCCTTCACACTTGGCATCGCGAACAAATTCCTTGAGCCTGTCGCCGGTGCGGTACTTGGCAAGATCGCCATCCTGGTGCTGATCATCCTGTTCATTCAGAAGCGTCCGCGGGGTCTGTTCGCGCTCAAGGGCCGGGCGGTGGACGCATGACACCGCATTTCTTAACCCGCTCCCTCGACCGCAGCGCGACGGTCTTTCTCGCGATCGTCGCAGCCGTCGGCGTGCTGTTGCCGCTGTTCAATCTGCTGCTTCCTGACACATCGATGCTTCACGTGCCGACGTATCTGATGACGCTGTTCGGCAAATACGTTTGTTACGCCGTGCTGGCGCTCTCGATCGACCTGATCTGGGGCTATTGCGGCATTCTTTCGTTGGGGCACGGCGCGTTCTTCGCGCTGGGCGGATACGCCATGGGCATGTATCTGATGCGCCAGATCGGCACGCGCGGCGTCTATGCCGATCCGGTGCTGCCCGACTTCATGGTGTTCCTGAACTGGAAGTCGTTGCCGTGGTACTGGCAGGGTTTCGACATGTTCTGGTTCGCCGCCCTGATGGTGGTGCTGGTGCCGGGATTGCTCGCCTTCTGTTTCGGCTGGCTGGCATTCCGCTCGCGCGTAACCGGTGTCTACCTCTCGATCATCACGCAGGCGATGACCTACGCCTTACTGCTGGGCTTCTTCCGCAACGATTTCGGCTTCGGCGGCAACAATGGTCTCACCGACTTCAAGGATATTCTCGGCTTCAACGTGCAGGCGGAAGGCACGCGCGCGGCGTTGTTCGCGCTCAGTTGCCTCGCGCTTGCGGGGAGTTTCGTAATCTGCCGCGCCGTGGTCGGCTCCAAGCTCGGCAAGGTGCTGATCGCCATTCGCGATGCCGAATCCCGAACCCGGTTTCTCGGCTATCGCGTGGAATCCTACAAGCTGTTCGTGTTCACGCTATCCGCCTGCATCGCGGGAATTGCGGGCGCGCTTTACGTTCCGCAGGTCGGCATCATCAACCCCGGCGAATTCGCGCCAGGCAACTCTATCGAAGCGGTGATCTGGGTCGCGGTCGGCGGCCGCGGTACGCTGATCGGCGCCGCACTGGGCGCCATCGTGGTCAATTACGCCAAGACCGTATTCACGTCGGGTGTGCTGGCGCCTTACTGGCTGTTCATGCTCGGCGCCCTCTTCGTCCTCGTGACCCTGATGTTACCGAAGGGGATCGTCGGGACCTGGAATGAGTGGCGAAACTCGCGACAGGCGGCCGGATTCACCGAGGATGCCGACAGTGCCGCGTTCGAAGACGGCGCTGTCAAACCTCACATGGCGGAGTGAAGGAATGAATGCACTTGATACCCGCAAGACATCGGCGATGCTTTATCTCGATGGCGTGCACGTCTCGTTCGACGGCTTCCATGCCATCAATAATCTGTCGATGACGATCGTACCCGGCGAGATGCGCGCGATCATCGGCCCGAACGGCGCGGGAAAGACCACGATGATGGATATCATCACTGGCAAGACCAAGCCGGATAGCGGCGATGTGCTGTTCGATGGCGTCACCGACCTGACGCGGCTGGACGAAACGCAGATCGCCGAACTTGGTATCGGCCGCAAGTTTCAGAAGCCAACCGTGTTTGAAAGCCAGACCGTCGAAGACAATCTGCTGCTGGCCCTGAATGTCGATCACCGTGTCCGCACCACCCTGTTCTGGCTGAACTCCGGGACCGACTCCGAACGGATCGATCGGATTCTCGAAACCATCCGCCTGGCCAGCGCGCGGCACCGACTGGCGGGGAGCCTGTCGCACGGCCAGAAGCAGTGGCTCGAGATCGGAATGCTGCTGGCGCAGGACCCGAAACTGCTGCTTGTCGATGAGCCTGTCGCCGGCATGACCGACGTCGAAACCCTTCAGACCGCGGAACTGCTCAAGACCATCAACCGCGATAAAACTGTCGTGGTCGTCGAGCATGACATGACGTTCGTTCGTGAACTTGGCGTTCGAGTCACCTGCCTCCACGAAGGATCGGTGCTTGCGGAAGGGACCATCGATCAGGTTTCGGCGAACGAGCGCGTGATCGAGGTTTACCTGGGGCGATAGCATCTGATCCCGAAAAATCGCGCACGGAAAGAATGACCATGCTGGAGATCAAGGACATCAACCTTTTCTACGGGGCTGCGCAGGCCTTGCGCGGGATCTCACTCACTGCCGAACCCGGCAAGGTCACCTGCGTGCTGGGCCGCAACGGCGTCGGCAAAACCAGCTTGTTGCGTGCGCTGGTTGGTCAACAGGCCATTGCGAGCGGCTCGATCAGCCTTGATGGAAGTAACGTCTCGTCGCTGAAACCCTATGAGCGGACGCGGCGCGGCATATCGCTGGTGCCGCAGGGCCGCGAGATATTTCCGTTGCTGACCGTCGAGGAAAATCTCAAGACCGGCTATGCTCCGCTGAAGCGGCGCGACCGCAGCATTCCGGATGACGTATTCTCGCTCTTTCCCGTGCTGCAATCGATGCTGACGCGGCGCGGCGGCGACCTGTCGGGCGGACAGCAGCAGCAGCTCGCGATCGGGCGCGCGCTGGTGATGCGCCCGAAATTGCTGCTGCTCGACGAGCCGACGGAAGGCATCCAGCCCTCAATCATCAAGGATATCGGCCGCGCGATTTCCTATCTGCGCAATCTGGGTAACATCGCCATCGTGCTGGTCGAACAATATCTCGATTTCGCGTGCGAACTGGGAGACGATTTCATCGTGATGGATCGCGGTGCGGTCAAATACCGTTGCGACCGCGCAGCGCTCGATCCCGCCGAGATCGGTCGGCAGATGGCTCTATGAGGTGTATCGCGCGCGCTATTTGTGGTCGGGACACATTGCGGTCACGAACCGAGACGGGATACTCTGCTTTTACGAAGCCGTTGTCCTGGACGATCCGAATGTACGTCGACACCTCATGTTCTGACGCACCGGGCCGATTGCAGCGCGCCGAAGGGCGCGCGCGTATCGTCTTTGGCATGCGCGACGGAGCGTGCCGGCTGCAGACGTTGTTTCAGGAAGGCTGTGCCAAGATCAGGTTGCCGACGCCGCTGCCGGGTCAGTGTCCAGAAGCCATCGTCATCAATACCGCCGGCGGATTGACCGGCGGCGACCGGTTTCGAGTCGAGGCAGAGCTTGGCGTCGGTGCGGCGGCGGTTCTCACCACGCAGGCTTGCGAGCGTGTCTACCGCTCCATCGGGGGCGACGCCGTCATTGAAAACAGCCTGCGCGCTGCTCCCGGCACTCGTCTGGCGTGGCTGCCGCAGGAAACCATCCTGTTCGATAGCGGGCAGCTATCGCGCCATCTCGACGTAGCTCTGGAAGGCGACGCCGAACTCGTTGCGGTGGAGGCGGTGCTGCTCGGGCGCACGGCAATGGGCGAGCGCGTGGGCGCCGGTTCTCTGCGGGACCGCTGGCGCGTTCGCCGCGACGGCAAGCTGATCTTTGCCGACGACTTGCGGCTGAATGGCGACATTGCCGGGACGACGGCAAGCGCGGCGACATTGGGCGGTCGCTCCGCCTTCGCGACCGTATTCTATGCCGGAAGCGAATTCGAGCGGCTGCTGGCTCCGGTGCGCGCCGCGCTTGGCGAGGACGGCGGTGCCAGCGCCTGGAACGGCAAGCTCGTGGTTCGGTTGGCGGCGATCAGCGGCCTGATACTTCGGCGAAGGCTCGAACCTATTCTGACGCTTCTGTTGGGCGGACAACCGCTCCCCAAGGCCTGGCAACTCTAGGGATTCCGAATGAACCTCACGCCGCGCGAAAAAGACAAGCTGCTCATCGCGATGGCTGCCATCGTCGCGCGCAAGCGAATGGAGCGCGGCGTCAAGCTGAACCATCCCGAGGCCATCGCGCTGATTGCCGATTTCGTCGTGGAAGGTGCGCGCGATGGCCGCTCGGTCGCCGACCTGATGGAGGCAGGCGCGCATGTGGTCAGCCGCGAACAAGTGATGGAAGGCGTCGCGGAGATGATCCACGATGTGCAGGTGGAAGCGACTTTTCCGGACGGAACCAAGCTGGTCACCGTGCATGAGCCGATACGGTAAGGGGAAAAGAACATGACTCGTCGCCTCGTTGTTACAACCGCCGCCCTGATGCTCTTGGCATCAACCCCTGCCTTCGCGCACCTGAACCCTGCCGAACACGGCTCGCTCTCCGCAGGGTTGTCGCATCCGTTTTCCGGTGCTGACCACATTCTGGCGATGCTCGGCGTCGGCTTATGGGCAGCGCTGCTGGGCGGACGCGCCATCTGGGCGGTGCCGGCGGCATTCCTGATTGCGACCATGGCCGGCTTTGCGGCAGCGCTGGCAGGCGCTCCATTACCTTTCGTCGAGCCTGTCATCGCAGCGTCGGTTGTGGTTCTTGGACTGTTGGCATTGGTTGCCCTGCGGGTGCCGACATATGTGGGCATGGCGATGGTCGGTTTCTTCGCGCTGTTTCATGGCTACGCGCATGGCGGCGAGTTGGGCGAAGCCGGCGCCCTGCCCTTCATGGCCGGTTTCGCGCTCGCGACCGCGATACTGCACGGGATCGGCGTCACCATCGGCCTCGGCGCGGCGCGGTTCGGCGGAGCCTTCGTGACCCGCCTCGCCGGCGGGCTGATGGCGCTCGGCGGGCTCTGGTTATTCGCGGGGACGTGACGATGATACCCGGAGAACTTCAGACCGCCAGAGGCGACATCGTGCTCAACGCGGGCGCGGCGCAAATCACATTGCTCATCGCCAATACCGGCGACCGGCCGATCCAGATCGGCTCGCACTATCATTTCTTCGAAGCCAACGCGGCGCTTGATTTCGACCGCCCGGCTGCGCGCGGCATGCGGCTTGATATTCCCGCGGGCACCGCGGTGCGCTTCGAGCCCGGCCAAAGCCGCGAGGTGCGGCTGGTGCCCTTGAGTGGGAACCGTGCGGTTTACGGCTTCCGTCAACAGGTGATGGGACAACTCTGATGCCGGTCACGCTGTCACGCGCCGCCTACGCCCGAATGTACGGCCCGACAGTGGGCGACAGGGTTCGCCTTGCCGACACGGAGTTATTCATCGAGGTGGAGCGGGATTTCACGACCTACGGCGAAGAGGTTAAGTTCGGCGGCGGCAAGGTGATCCGCGACGGCATGGGCCAGAGCCAGATGTCGCGCGCCGAAGGGGCGGTCGATACCGTGATCACCAACGCGTTGATCGTCGATCATTGGGGCATCGTCAAAGCCGATGTCGGACTGAAGGACGGGCGCATCGCGGCAATCGGCAAGGCGGGCAATCCGGATACGCAACCCGGCGTCGATATCGTCATCGGCCCCGGCACGGAGGCGATCGCCGGCGAAGGCAAAATCCTTACCGCCGGAGGCATCGATGCGCATATCCATTTCATCTGCCCGCAGCAGATCGAAGAGGCGCTGATGTCCGGTGTCACCACCATGCTCGGTGGCGGCACGGGACCTGCGCACGGCACGCTTGCCACCACCTGTACGCCCGGCCCGTGGCATCTTGGTCGGATGATGCAGAGCTTCGACGCGTTCCCGATCAACCTCGGCCTGTCGGGCAAGGGCAACGCTTCCAAACCGGCGGCACTGGTCGAAATGATCGAGGGCGGCGCCTGCGCGCTGAAACTGCACGAGGACTGGGGCACCACACCGGCCGCGATCGACAATTGCCTCTCGGTGGCTGATGACCATGATGTGCAGGTGATGATTCACACCGACACGCTGAACGAGAGCGGCTTCGTCGAAGACACCATCGCCGCTTTCAAGGGCCGTACCATTCACGCATTTCATACAGAAGGTGCAGGTGGTGGCCATGCGCCGGATATCATCAAGGTTTGCGGGCTGCGGAATGTAATCCCGTCGTCCACGAATCCAACGCGGCCTTATACGCAGAACACCATCGCCGAGCATCTCGACATGCTGATGGTGTGTCATCACCTCTCGCCATCGATCCCGGAGGACATCGCGTTCGCCGAAAGCCGCATCCGCAAGGAGACGATCGCGGCCGAGGACATTCTTCACGACATCGGCGCGTTCTCGATCATCTCGTCAGACAGCCAGGCAATGGGGCGTGTCGGCGAAGTGCCGATCCGAACCTGGCAGACGGCACACAAGATGAGAGTGCAGCGCGGGCGGCTGCCCGGTGAAACCGGCGACAATGATAATCTGCGCGTGCGCCGCTACATCGCAAAATACACCATCAATCCCGCGATCGCGCAGGGGCTGTCGAGACATGTCGGTTCGATTGAAGTCGGCAAGCGCGCCGATCTTGTCTTGTGGAATCCCGCCTTCTTCGGTGTAAAGCCCGACATGGTTTTGGTGGGCGGCACGATCGCCGCGGCGCCGATGGGCGACCCCAACGCCTCGATCCCGACCCCGCAGCCCGTGCACTACCGCCCGATGTTCGGCAGCTTCGGCCGTGTGCCGGCGATGTCGTCCTTGACTTTCGTCAGTCAGGCTGCGCTTGCCGCCGGCCTGCAAGACAAACTCGGCGTGACGAAGGAAATGGTCGCGGTGGAAAATACGCGCGGCGGCATCTCCAAAGCATCGATGATCCTGAATGACGCTACACCGCATATCGAGGTCGATCCAGAAACCTATGAGGTGCGCGCCGACGGCGAACTCCTAACCTGCGAACCGGCCACCGTACTGCCGATGGCGCAGCGATATTTTCTGTTTTGAGGTTGTCATGCTCCGCGCCATTTCTCACGCTCGTCTCACCCCTGCCGAACCTTTCGGCACCATCGTGCTCGATTCCCACGACCGCCATATGCGCCGAAAGGTGATCACCACGGATCGGGGCGACAAGGTGATGGTCGACCTGCCTGAAGCCGTGCTGTTTTCCGATGGCGACACCCTGGTGCTGGAGGATGGCCGCACGATCGCGATCGTCGCTGCGCGCGAGAAACTCTACGACATACGACCGAGCGCGAATGTGCCGATCAGCCATCTTGCCTGGCATCTCGGCAACCGACATCTGGCGGCGCAGATCGAGGCGGAACGTATCCTGATCCGGCGCGACCATGTGATCCGCGATATGCTCCTGGGCCTCGGCGCCACCGTGATCGAGGTGACTGAGCGTTTCCAGCCGGTGCATGGAGCTTATCATCATCACGAACATGACCATGGTCACGCACATGATCATGATCACGAGCACGATCATCACCATGACCATGACTGAGAGGCCGGCCTCCCTTTTGCGATTGATGAGCTGGCTGTCGCCGGCTTTTCCGATCGGTGCCTTTGCATACAGTCACGGGCTGGAACGCGCGATCGATGACGAACTGATCGTCAACCGGTCCTCGCTTGTGCGCTGGCTGGACGACCTCGTCGCCCGCGGCTCCGGCTGGAATGACGCCGTGCTATTAGCTCAAGCATGGCGGGAGGCGTCCGCGGGACGCGATTGCGAGGACGTGATGGAATTGGCCGAAGCCATGGCCGGATCGAAGGAACGGCATATGGAGACCACGCTGCAGGGCGCAGCATTCGGCGAAGCGGTAGCGGCGTGGATCGTCCCAGACGAACGCCAATCATCCCAGTCTTTCGCAGCCGGTCGACCGGTTTCCTATCCTGTTGCCGTCGGCATGGCCGCCGCGCAGCACTCGCTCTCATTACCAGAAACGCTGACGGCTCATCTCCACGCTTTCACGTCGAACCTGATTCAGGCCGCCGTTCGTCTGGTCCCGCTCGGCCAGCGCGACGGTGTGGCGGCGCTGGTGGCGCTGGAGCCCGTGATATTGCAGGTCGCGTCGCAGGCCGCGCGCTCCTCACTCGACGATCTCGGCTCGTCGACGTTTTTCTCCGACCTGTTGTCGATGCGGCACGAAACGCAATATTCGCGAGTATTCCGTTCATGAAATCGCTCCATGGCCCACTCCGCGTCGGGATCGGCGGCCCGGTCGGCGCCGGCAAGACGACACTGACCGAAATGCTCTGCAAGGCGATGCGCGAACACTATTCGGTCGGCGTCATCACCAATGATATCTTCACAAAAGAGGATGAGCTCATCCTAAATCGCGTACAGGCGCTGCCCGAAGACCGTATCATCGGCGTCGAGACCGGCGGCTGCCCGCACACCGCGATCCGTGAGGACGCATCGATCAATCTGGCGGCGATCGCCGAAATGCGCCGGCGCTTTCCCGACCTTGATGTGGTGTTCATCGAATCCGGAGGCGACAATCTCGCCGCGACCTTCTCGCCCGACCTTGCCGATATCACACTCTATGTTATCGATGTCGCGGCCGGCGAGAAAATTCCGCGCAAAGGCGGTCCGGGCATCACGCGCTCGGATTTGCTGATCATCAACAAGATGGACCTCGCGCCGCATGTCGGCGCAAACCTCGACATCATGCGCGCGGACACTATCGAACAGCGCGGAACGCGGCCGTTCGTGTTCACGGACCTGCGCCGACGCATCGGATTGGACAGCGTGATTTCCTTCATCGAGGTGTACTTTCCCGCGGAATAGCGAGCCTATTTCGATCTCGCGGATGGGAATACTAGTGCTGCGGCCGAGTGCCACAGTCTCGGCCACATTTAGAACGTGCGTCTACTTACATAGTCGCTCTGCCGGAATTGAAACTCATTTCGACGAGATTCGGTGAAACATCGAATTCCGCTTCAGTGATCGCGCGCAAATATTCAATATCGATGCCCTGAGACAGTTCCCGCAAGACGAGGCCGTCGGGCAATACGTCGAACACGGCATGCTCTGTGACGATAACCTTCACGCAGTTTCTTCCAGTCAAAGGGAGTGCGCAGCGTTTGCGTATCTTCGGCGTCCCGTCCTTCTCGGTATGCTGCATCGCTGCAATTACCTTGGGGGTCCCATAGCACAAATCCATTGCGCCACCGATCCCCGGCCACCATTTGCCCGCTCGCCGGCAAGCCCAGTTCGCGAGATTGCCCGCCTCATCGACCTGTAGCGCACCGAGAATCGTAACGTCGATATAACCGTTTCGCATTGCTCCGAATGATGTCGTGAGATCCATGATTGCAGCTCCACGCTTGAGCGTGATCGGCTCGCATCCGGCGTTGGTGAAATCGCTATCGCAATTTAGCGCATCCGGACACGCACCGAAGCCAAATGCACCGTTCTCAGTGTGGAACGTAACATCGAGATCATCCGGCAGATAATTCGCCGTCAGCGTCGGTATGCCGATGCCAAGATTAACCACCTCTCCGGCTTTGAGCTCTCGCGCGCAGCGCCGTGCAATCGCTTCCTTACTTTTCATGCCAGATTCCTCACAATTGCGGCCACCATCAAGCGGATGCGAGACGGCCGAGCTTCGTCCAATGATGGCGATAGAGGTCGTGTTGTTCGGCAAGCGAATAACCTTGCACGACTGCATCAACAAAAACGCCCGGGCAGCCGACGCTTGCGGGATCAATAGCGCCTGCCTCTACGATTTCGTTCACTTCAACGATCGTGTAACTGCCCGCCATTGCGAGATCGCGCTGGTTCTGCATCGCAGTGCCACGAAATTCGACGTTGCCAAGGGTATCGGCGCGCCACCCTTTCACAATAGCAACCTCTGCGTTCAGCGCCGTCTCCACGAAGAACTCACGATCCCCGAGGCGAATCTTCGTTTTTGGCGCGGGCAGATCAGGAAACACGCCCTCTTCATCGAGAATGCCTATGCCCACAGGCACAAGCACGCCACCCAAACCGACGGCACCGGCGCGAACTTTTTCCGCCCACGTACCCATGGGGAAAAATTCAGCGAGTTTCAAACTCCCGGTAAGGTATTGAGAAGTCGATTCCTCTGTCGTTCCAATGTGCGTGCCGATAAATTCCTCTATCTGCGCTTGTTCGAACAATTTGGCTTTGAGGAATCCGCCCCGCATCCCCGGTGTATTTGCGATCAACGTCAGACGGTCAATACGCCGCTCAAGAAGCCACTGAATACACTTTGCAGGCTCGCCGGCGCCGACGAACTCACCCATCATGAGTCGAGTGCCCGGCGTCACGCGCTGCATCGCTTCGTTTAGTTCCACTACCTTATTGACGCGAGCCATCGTAGACCTCTCGAGTATCGCGGGAGTTCGAGATGTTATTCTTGCGACACGGGGGATTTGCCTCCGATGTCACCGGCACCAGAGCTCGCGTGGAGTGCTCGGACGCGCATCTTGCGCGACTTGCGCCTCTGGCACTAACAGAGCGCAGGCTCCTGGAGCGCAGCAGGCGATGACCTATCGCCATTGCTTTTCCTCATTCACCCACAGTGAGCCTGGCAGTGTGCCCGGCTTCATAAATGCATCGACAACGTTCGCCAGAACGCGCGAAACGCTGTTGTCGAAGTTCTTGACCGGCAGCGCTTGCCCGAACGCGATCGAACCGGCGGAAAATACCGCGCCGCCATTCGGCGACGTGAAATAGGTGATGTCGGCACGCACCCGGTGATCGTATGAGCCGGCGAGACCTTCAAAATGGTAATGAATGACCTCAGGGTTTACGATGTAGTTGTCCGTATGTCCGCCGGACGAGGCAATCACCTTGATATGCGGCGGGGTTCCCAGCGTCAGGTCACATCGGTCAAGCGCCAGGCCTGCTGCTCCGTCATAGGCCAGGCCGAAGTCGCCAAGGATCTCTCCATCGATTCCCTTGGTGATCCACGATACGGTGCGGTGATAGCTGTCCGGCATGCGCCGATAAAACTGACTCTTTCCGTAACCCTCGGAGATGAAGCCAACTCCCACGAGCTTTTGGGGCGGTCTTCCTTGAGCGCGCCAGGCTCCACCCTTTTGTCCCGTGGTTGCCATGTAATACTCGCCGGGACGCATTTCCCATGTCTTCCAGGCTGGGCCGAACTTGCGGCATTCCATCACCCAGGGTTCGTCATCGCGGAAAGCCACACTCCATTGGAAGCCGTTAGCTCCCGAATAGACATAGCGGCCTCCGCTGGCGATGTAGTCTTCGGTCGCATCGAGCATGCGCTCGGAATAGTATTCCGGATGAGTGCCGCTGATGATGCACCCGTAGGGTGTGAGCGCAGCGCTCCCCTCTCGGTGCAAATCTTCGTCGGTCAGGATATCGTAGTCGTATTCCTGATTTTCGAGCCAGGCAATTATCGACAGATCCGCCGGTAGCCCCCATGCGACGCCCGTGCTGGACATGCGGTATTTCGGCCGCATATTCAGAATTGGACGATGATAGGAGCTGTAGCACACGCCCTGACCGTCAGCCCATCGATCGCAGGTGGAAAGACCAAATTCTTCGGTCTGATACATCTCGACGTCGATTTCAGACAGGATAGGCGTCATGCCCGTCACGGGCTGAATTATCGGCTCATCGAAACTGAGACGCTCATTGGCGTAAGCGAGATAACTCGCTGTGGGAACGAGGAAGGCAATCCTGGCCGTCGGCGCCTTGGGCCGAACGAAGAACACGAGATACTCTTCGCCCAGGCCTTTACCTTTACCGTCACCAGCACGCAAGCGCATTGCGTAAACACCGCTGCGCAACGTCTCCGGTAGTTTCAGAGATTTCGTCACCTTCCACTGGCAGTCAATCAACGCATCGGAGTGAAATTCAACTCCGCCGTATTCGTTCGGCGCGAGCCGAAAACAGTCATTGATACCATTCCAGTTCCAACCTGTTTGCGCACGAACGGGCCGATTATAGCCCCTGGCCATGAGACGCGATGGTCCGACATCTGTTACGTCGTCCCCGATACCATTATCGGTATAGCCGTCGGTCGTGTCCCAATAGGCGACCAGCCCCTGGCGAGACGGAACGCCGCCGTCCTTGATCGCAACGAGCTCCTTCTCTGTCAGCGGTCGATCGAATACGCCCGGCCGGTCGATCTTGCCGCTGAACAAATGCGAGACGAAATGGCCGCGTTCCTCGTGCCAATCGCGCGCGCCGGCCATCAGGAACGGCGTCTCGGGCAAATGTTTCTGGCGGATGCGGAACACCTTCGACACATGCGCAGCGCCCCGCGGAGATGCCACCTTGCTGAGCAAGCTGTTATATCGATTGCCGACGCCCTCTTGGTATAGCGTCGCTCGACCCGACGTGGCATCCAGCGTGACTGCCACGAAATACCACATCTGCTCCTGAAGCGGCATCTCGGCCACAAGGCCATCTATCTTACTGTTCCCGGCGATCCGAAATTCGAGGCGACCACTGTCGTCGATGCTGAGGCAATAGCCGGAGTTCTTGTCCTCATCCCAGCGACCCATGATCGACTGGCGGTGTCCGGCTTGCGGTCGGCTCGGATGGACGAAGGCAAACAGGGTGAGGCTCCCGTCCAGTGCGAGCTTGCCGAACGGGTCAGCCACTTCAAGAAACGATCCCACCTGCGTGTGTTGCTTTTCAACCTCCCAGCCACCATTGACCGCGCAGTCGATTTCCTCCTCGACGAAGCCCGGTCCGGACCGATGCTGGTCGCCATGAATCAAGCGAACCAGTTGCGCTTTGGCCAGATATGCACCATCGGCATTGACGTGGAACTGAACCACGTCGCCTGGCCTCACCGAGAGTTTGTCCGTGTAGCCAAAGAGCTTCACATTTGCCATCTGCCAACCCCGATATTCAAACCGTTTCCTGAGTGCATCGGTTTCAGATCCCGCCATGAGCGGTTTCAAGACTCGAGCAGTTCCTGAACGCCGCGAAGGAACACGCCGTGCCGCGCTTCTTCGGGCGACCTGTAGATCTTGTCTTCGACAACGCCCGGCGGGACACCTCGAAGACCGGACAGCGCGACGATCCGATAGCCCTCGGACTGCTCAACCATTGCAATCACATACTTTCCAGGCAGAGGTCGCCTTCGGAAATAGATCAGCAGGCGCTCCAGCGCTTCACTGTGTTGGCCTTCCGTCGATCGTCGATGTTCTTCTATGACTTCGGGGGTCACGAGCGTCTTGAGGAAGTCGCGTTGCATCTTCTCGAAGCGGCGCCGACAAATTTCGTCCCGATCATGGACTTCGAACCCTTCGTTTGCAGGCACCATCTTGTTGTCTCCCTTTCCTGGCCGGCGCTCTGCAAGCAGATCAACAACCGAGCCTTCGGCCAATCGGCGTCGATCTCGCGACTATCGCTCGAGGGTGAGATCAAATTTTTCAACTTCATCGGCCTTCGTGCTCGTCGGCGCGGCGTCGGGCAGAGGTCCCGGTTTGATAAACGCATTGACAACGTTCGCCAGAATACGTGAGACGTTATTGTCGAAGTTTTTGGCCGGCAGTGCCTGCCCGAACGCAATCGAGCTGGCCGAAAACACCGCGCCGCTGTTCGGCGCCGTGAAATAGGTCATGTCGGCGCGCACCCGGTAATCGTATGAACCGGTGACGCCCTGATAGTGATGTCGGAGCACCTGCGAGTTCACGATGTAGTTGTCCGTATGTCCGCCAGAGGAAGCGATCACTTTGGTATGCGGAGGCGTTCCGAGGGAAAGATCATAGCGATCGATCTCCACGCCGGCCGCTCCATCGTAAGCCAGCCCGAAGTCGCCAATGATGTCGCCTTCAACCCCTTCGGTGATCCAGGATAGTGACGGCTGATAGCTGTCCGGCATGCGACGATAAAACTGGCACTCTCCAAACCCTTCAGAGATAAATCCTACCCCCATGATCTTTTGCGGCGGTCGGCCAAGGGATTTCCACGCGGCTCCCTTCTGTCCCGTCGTGGCCATATGGTGTTCGCCGGGACGCGCCTCCCATGCCTTCCACCCCTCGCCGAACTTGCGGCATTCCATCACCCAAGGCTCGTCGTCGCGGAAAGCCACGTTGCAATAGTAACCGTTCGCGCCGAGATAGATGTAACGGCCGCCCTCGTTGATGTAGTCCTCGGTCGCATCCAGCATTCGCTCGGAATAGTATTCGGGATGAGTCCCGCTGATCACGCACTGATACGGCGCCAACGCGGCGACACCCTCGCGGTCGAGGTCCTCGTCGGTCAGGACATCGTAGTCGAACTTCTGATGCTCAAGCCATGCGATGACCGACAGGTCAGCCGGGAATTGCCACGTGATGTCCATACTGGAAATACGGTACTTCGGCCGCATGTTCACAATCGGTCGGTGATATGAACTGTAGCAAACGCCCTGGCCATCGGCCCAGCTATCATAGCATCCGTGTCCGAAATCGGGGTTCTTGTACATCTCAATATCAATCTCGGACAGGATCGGCGTCATGCCCGACATGCCCTGGACGATCGGCGCATCAAAGCTGAGGTGCTCGTTGGCGTAGGCGAGATAGCTCGCGGTGGGGATAAGGAAAGCGATGCGCCCGATCGGCACCTTCGGCCGAACAAAGAAGGGGATGTATTCCTCCCCCAAACCTTTGCCGTCGCCGGCGCGCAGGCGCATGGCGTACGCGCCGCTTCTCAAGCCATCCGGCAATTTCAGGGATTTCGTCGCTTTCCACTTGCAGTCAATCAATGCGTCGGCGTGGAATTCGATTCCGCCATACTCCTGCGGCGCGAGCCGGAAGCAATCGTTGCGACCAGCCCAATTCCAGCCGGTCTGCGCGCGGACTGGCCGGTTGTAACCCTTGGCGTGAAGATGAAAGGGCCCGATGTCCGTGACGACGTCGCCGATTCCTCGTTCGGTGTATCCATCGGACGTATCCCAATAGGCGACCAAGCCGTGAGAGGTTGGCGGTTTCCCACTTTTGATTTCGTCGAGCTCTTCCCGTTTCAAGGCGCGATTGAACAACCCGCATCGATCGATCTTTCCGCAATACAGTTGCGAAACGAAATAGCCGCGCTTTTCGCGCCAGTCCCGCGAGCCGGCCATCAAGAACGGCGTTTCCGGCAAATGCTTCTGCCGAAACCTGAAGATCTCCGAGACATGCGAGCTGTAATCGATCGGAGCGACCTTGCCCAACAGGCTGTTGTACCGATTACCGACGCTTTCCTGATACAGGGTCGCGCGGCCGGTTCTGGCGTCGAGCGTCGCCGCCACGAAGTACCACATGTGCGCCATCAAAGGCGCCTCCGCCTGGAGATAGTCGACTTCGTCGCCTTGGCCGACCCAGAACTCGAGGAAACCCTTCTTGTTGATACCAAGGCCAAAGCCACAGCTCTTGTCGTTATCCCAGCGGCCGATCAAGCACTGTCGTTGCCCGACATCAGGCCAGATCGGATGGATAAAGGCACACAATGAGAGGCTGCCCTCCAACGCCAGTTCACGTTGGGGATCGGCCACTTCGAGGAACGATCCAACCTGCGTGTACTGCTTTTCCACCGGCCAGGTGCCATTGGTTTCGCAGTCAATTTCTTCCTCAATGAATCCTGGACCAGACGGATGCTGGTCGCCATGAATCAGGCGTACCAGTTGTGCCTCAGCAATGTTGGTGCCGTCGGCGTTGACGTGAAACTGGACGGTGTCCCCCGGCTTTACCGAGATTTTGTCTGTGTATCCGAAGAGTTTAACTTGTGCCATCTGCCAACCTCGATATTCAAAGCGTTTCCTGAGAGCACTTGTCCCGGTCTCGGGCTCCACATCCGGGCCGCTTCAAGATTCGAGCAAATCCTGCACGCGGCGCAAAAATACTGCGTGGTAGGCCTCTTCGGGTGTCGTATAAATTTTGTCTTCCACGACACGCGGCGGGACACCCCGATGACCTGACAACCCGACGATCCGATACGCCTTGAACGGTTCAACGGCAGTTATCGCGTATTTGTCGACTTGAGGTTGCCCTCGGAAGTAAATGAGCAAGCGTTCCAGCACTTCGCTATGTTGGCCTTGCGGAGCCCGGCGATGCTCCTCGATGAGTTCCGGACTAACGATCGTCTTGAAGTATTCCCGCTGCATCTTGTCGAAGCGCCGCCGATAAACCTCGTTCTTATCGTGCGCATCGGTTGCTTCCTCGGGCAACATCTCGCCACCCTTCTCGGCCCGCGTTGAACGGCGCTCGCTCTTCTTCTTGTCTCGCCAGTTGCGGAACTGCGCCTTGATCCCGAACAGTCCATCGCGAAGATACAGACTCGCCAGGAGCATGATGAGCCCGATCAGCACCAAGCGGATCGGACCGAGCGTGATGAAAAACTTGTCGAACAGAACGACAATGAGCGTTCCAACGACCGCACCCTCTGCCTTTCCGATGCCGCCAATCACCAGCATGCCCAAACCGAGCAGAACGGTATCGAAATTGAAAATCGAGAACGCGACGCCGCCGAAATTCGCCGCATAGAATCCGCCGATGAAGCCCAACGCCGTCGAAGAGAGCACGAATACCTGGACACGCGCTCGGCGAAAATTGACTCCGGTCGCCTCCGCGAACGCCTCGCGCTTTTCCGGAGCCATGCGCAAAATTCGTCCCACGCGCCTCCCGTTAACCTGCCTGTAAAAAAGAAGCGTCGCCAGTAACAGGGCGAAACAGGCGTAATAGCTGGTCAGGAGCCGAACGAGTTGCGAGGCTGCCTCCGGAATGAAAGTCGCCGCGCCGAACAGCCCCCCGTTTGCGGCGCCAAATACGGGCGATGTCGTGAAGTACACCCGGCATAGCTCGTTGAGACCGAGAGTCAGTAGCGCATAGTAAAAGCCATCGAGGCGGGACGCTGGCAGTGCGATGATGCCGCCGAAGACCAGGCCGACGACAGCCCCGAGCGGCGGCAGCAACCACCACGGCACTCCAAACTTGACCGACAGAGATGCCGAGCAGAATGCGGCAGTACCAACCACGGCATATGAGGCCAACGAATAAATGCCGGCGGTGCCGATGATCAGCATCCAGCAAAGACTGATCGCCGCGTAGATTGCAAAGGTCGATGCCGCCGTCAGTAGCGTATTTTGGATGCCGAGCGGAGTGAATAGTGGCCCGAGTGCCAAGGCAATCAAACCCAACAACCACCAGATCGGGCGCTTGTCAGTTATGGTCTTTTCGCGTCGTAAAGTTTTCGGGTTGTACTCGCCGCGAACGCGCAGCACCCGACGGCGCGACGGCCAGTAGCGCAGCCGATTCCAGGTCGCGGTGCCATGGCCCGGCCATTTGTAGTAGTAACGCAGACGCCCAACCGGCAAGAGTTCGGCTTTCGACTCGCGCGTCTCGTTCCAAATGTCCTGATGGCTGCGGAAGGCAATGGTCGGCAGCTCGTCGACCTCTCTTTTCGCGCCCCACAGAAACAACGGATTGCGCCACCTGGCGATCATGTTCGCGTCGCTCATTTGCACTACGCCTCCCTCGCCTTGTCGAGAATTCCTGCGATGCCGCGGGGCCGAACCAGCAATATTGCGATGATGAAAAGAAATTGCGTGATGAGGACGTATTGCCCTCCGATCGCGAAAGTCGTGATCGACTCATTCAAGCCGAGTACGATTGCCGCGATCACCGCGCCACGCACGCTGCCCAGTCCCCCACACAGTGCGATGCTGACGCCCTTAATCATCGGCGTCAGTCCACCAAACGGCGAAATGTAGTAGGTCTGCGACAGCAGGACTGCAGCCAACCCGGCGAGGCCACCGGTAATGGCCATGACATAGAATGAGGTTCGCCGCACACCGATGCCGACGATCGAGGCAGCGTGCGGATTCATCATCATTGCGCGAATCTCGAGCCCACGCCGGCTCGACTGCATCCATCGCAACACGACAATGAGCATCAAGATGGATGTCAGAACATTGCCGACTTTATCCGCGGTCAGCACCATACCCGAGAGCGAGATTTTCCAGCCGCCGAAAATCTCCGGCAGCGTTTTCGAGCGTGGGCCGAACCACCAAAGCAGGCCCTGCGTGCCGAGGAGATTGATCGCAAGCGTCGCGATCAATCCTCGTATCGTATAGTTCGGCTTGTCGTGGATCGGGATGAAAGCGATCGCGCAGACCAGGACGCCGCCGAGCGCGCCTATCAAGATGCCGGCAGCAAGCAGCACAGGCCCCCAGTCTGAGACATGCTGCGAGACCAGCCAAGCTCCATAGCCGGCGAACGCGAAGATAAACCCGTAAGCGAGATTGAGGAGACCGAGGCTCGACCAGGTAATCGACACGCCGATGGCCAACGTTCCATAGATGCAGGCAAGCACAATGGCGTTGCTGATGACAAACCAGATGTCCATCTCGTCACCCTCCTGCGTAGTCGTGAATAGCGAGCGTCGCCGCGGACGCTTCGCCCTTCAGTTGGCCGGCATGCATGCCCAGAATCCGGTCGACCCGCCCCTCAAGGAGCGCAACGTTCTGCTCGGCGATGACCATCGCAGATTCACCGAGTTCGACGCCCATCAGCGCTTCGATCACGCTCTTTCCGATCTTGGGAGCGAGACCGAGCGACGGTTCATCGACAAGGAATAAAGAAGCGTCCGCCATAAGACCTCGGCCGATCGAGACCATGCGCCGTTCGCCACCCGACAGCCGACCGACCGGGACATTCATTAGTTTGCGCAGTGGCTGAAATATCTGCAGAACTCGCTGCTTCCGTTGTGCCCGCTCACGCCAGGCACGCTGTGTGAAGGCACCGGAATCGAGATGCTCTTCGACAGTCAGGCCATGAAAGATCTCGTCGCCTTGCGGGATAAGCGCCAATCCCGCGCGCACGATCTCATGGGTGTATCGTCCCGGGCCCTGGCTGCGGGTACGTCCAATCTCAATGCCGTTCAGTTTGATGGAGCCGCGCTGCCAACCGGTAAGCCCGGCAATACCGTAGAACAACGTCGATTTGCCATGACCGTTGAGGCCGACGATACCCACGCGCTCGCCGGATTTCACAACGAGGTCAAGGTCGTGAATCACACGCATCGGGCCATACCCGGCCGACAGACCCGAGACGTTCAACACCTCGCGCTTCGCGGCCGGCTGGTTATTGATGTCGGGCAGATCCTGCGAAATGTAGTTCATTGCCCATCCTCATTCGCTCATGTCTTCGAAGTAAGCGGCATGGACCCTCGGATCGGCGAGGACATCCTTGATGAGGCCCTGCGAGATGACTTCGCCGGCATCCATCACCATCACGCGGTCGGTAATTGTTCCCAGAAGTTCGATGCGGTGTTCTACGATGACGATTGCAATGTTCATTTCCTTCGACAGCAACCGGAGCAGGAAATCGATCTCGTCGATTTCGGAATTGATAAGGCCCGCGGCTGGTTCATCCATCAGCATCAGCGGTGGCCGTCGCATGAGCAGGCAGGCCAAAAGAAGCTTTCGGCGGTTGAGCGTCTCCAGCCGGACCACCGGCTCGTCATCGTCGACCCGCAGGCCTACAAGCTCAGCGCCGTATTCGGCATCGAACTTCGTGCAGTAAGGGCTGTAGGCCTGGCGCGCGGCCTTGAATGTTTCCCCGACGGTCAAATCGTCGGGGACGACCGGCGTCTGATAGGTACGCGCGATGCCCAATCGTGCACGCTCGTAGAGCCGCAGCGCAGTTACATCCCTGCCTTTGAAATTCACCGACCCGCTTTTCGGTTGCATTCGTCCGGAAAGCACCTCGAAGAGACTCGTCTTTCCCGCGCCGTTGGGACCGATGATGCCGAGAACCTCGCCCGGTTGAACGTGAAGCGAGATGTCGCGGAGGATTTCTCGCCCGCCGAGATCGAGGGCAATTCCGCTGCAGGAGAACAGCGGGGGAGACGCCCCTCTCGGCGTTGAAGCGTCCGCCGCAGTGGCCTGCGACGTACGCATCACTTCCACCACGATGCAGGCTTGAGTTTGGCTTCCGATATCTGGCTCGGAAAGACGATCTTGTGCTCTTTATCTTGAATCTGGCAGTAAAATTGGGACTGCCCCTTTTCAATTTCCGACGCCTGAAGATCATCGAATCCGTTGTCAGGAAAGTGTCGGGCCTCCTGGTACGGGTTGTTCACGTCGTAATAGCCGCAAACGCCCCGCATGGGATTGGCGCGGATCCAGCCGACGACTTCCTTGAACTTCCGGGGGTCGCCCACCCCCTCCCAAGCTCCCTTGAGCATGTAGGCAAAATCGTATGCGATGCCTGTGTAGGCCAACCCCATAATGCCGGGAAAGCGCTTCTTGTACTTCGCTCGAAAAGCGTGCCCCTTCTCATCGCCATAGACACCGGTGACCGTGCTCCAGCAAAAACCATTCGATGCAGATCCAGCGAGCGCCAGGAATTCGGGCTGCGATGGCCCGTACTGCAGGTAGACGAGAGAGTTCGGCACAGGGTCGGCGACAAACTGCTTGGCAAAGCCGGCCAACTCAGCGGCGACCCAATGGTCGACCATTATCGTCCCGGCATCGACTTCTTTCAGCTCGCGAATAACGTTTGCCCAATCCTGCACCGGGTACTGGATATCCGTGATGCGAGCGACTTCGAACTTGCCGTTTTTCTTGATCGCGTCCTGGGCGCATTTCGAGATCGTTTTGGTATAGGCAATTTGTTCTTGGATAATGTGAACCTTGCGGTTCTTGGGCTTCCAACCGCCTTCTTTCTCCGCATGCTCCAGCCACAAGGGAAATGTCCACCCGTAATCAACTTCCGAGGAAACGGGCTGCAGGACATGGCCGTACTTGTCGGGATTTGCCTTCACCGCCTCCGTCGAGACCCGGTTTGCGGATCCATGGAGGAAGGGGCACTTGTATTGCGACGACGCATCCATCGCAGGGATCGGCGGCAGCATATACGGGTTCGAGATCGCATCGACCTGGGCGTCGATGCATTGGGCGATCGCCTGCTTGCTACTCTCCGGTGACAGCGGGTCAAAATCGATGATCAACTGCTTCAGTTCGCGCCCGAGAACGCCACCTGATTTATTTATTTCCTCCACCGTCAGGGTTGAGCCATTGATGTGATCGCCGTGGTCTGCCGCGCCTACAGCTGCGGTCGATGTCGCAGGCACCCCGATCACGATCGGCTTTGATGCGGCGAATCCCGGTCGAACGATCCATGGCGCGACCAGCGCCGCACCAAGACCTGCATTCACTGTTCGTCTGGTCAGCTTCGACGTCATTTTGAACTCCGTCCGGTTATCGGTTTGCGAAACAGCCGGGTTGGCATGATGAGTTTCTGCCGCGTGCGGAGTTGCGGCAATACGTCAACTGACCGATTAGATTGAGCCGACGGAAAAGCGCGCCGCGTAAAGACCGCAAGCCACGTCGAAGCTGCATTCGAGCGCGCAAGAAATCCGTTCGGATTTCTTCCGCGCATGCATGCGCAATTTCCTCGAACGCGAACCAGGTTTTTCAGAATGATGGGGAATCTGATTGACAAATTCGGCGGATCGTCGCGTGCCCCGACGAATATGTTGGACGCTTGTCCTGCCGCACACGGCGCAGTCAGTCGTTCGTCAATAGTTAGGCCGGAGCCTGATCGCCCGCCGCCAACGACGCTCTGATTGAGGCGGGGGAAGCCGATGACGCACCATTTTTTGTCAAAAGCCGCAGCGCCCGCTCAAGAATCTGCGCATTGCTCCTGACGTCGTGAAGGTGCGCATCTTCCAGACCGATTCTGATATGTCCGCCGCGCGCAAGCGCTTCAGGAACCAGTGGCTCGATATCTACGCCGAGGCCGGCGATCATCCATGGTGATCCCGGAGAAACCTCCGATAACAAGGCAAGATAAGCATCGAGCGCGTAGGACTTCGGCGGAAGACCCCAAGCGTATTCGTCGGAGAGCATCCATCGGTATACCGGTCGCTTCAAGCCCGGAAATTTGCTTGCGAGATTCGCGCCGAGGCGGGCAAAGCCAGGCTCATAAATGGCGAAGCTCGGCCGGATGCCGTGCTTGACACAGACCCGCATGCCTTCTCTCACATGATCTTCCGGATTGAGGTAGACGAAGGCTGCTTCACCGCTGCGATCCGAATCGTAGCGAGTGAAATTCACTGAGCCGGGATCGACCACGGCCCATTCTATCAGCCCCCTCCGCCCGAGTTCGTCGATATGGCGAGATCGCTCTTCGGCCGTTTTCGCTTCTCCGGTCAACGCCGATCCTGCCAAGGGTACGGTTGGATAGGCGATGACGTCGGCTTTGGCGCGGATTCCTTCAATGATCCTGGCGTAAATCTGCCAGTCATCTTTCTGAACACCAGTTTGCTCATCGTAGGCATGGAAGTGCACGATGCCCGCGCCGGCCGCCGCTGCCTCGATCGCCTCCTTGACGATGTGCTCGACAGCGATCGGCATCATGGGCTGTCGCGCCTTCCCCCACGGGCCGTTGAGCGCAACCTCGACCCAGATATCTTTCGTGTTCTCAGCCATACCGCCATCTCCGATGCATTTCCGGAATTGTCGCCAAAGGAGCGGTTGTCGCCGCAGATGCAGTGCGGGCAACCGCAACGACGTCCCGCTCACGCGACGTCAACAAAGCGAACCGTTCCCAAGGTTCGGTAACGAACATCCTGAAGGCTTGGTCAGCGCTGACAGTGCGAACGGCAAAACGAAGAAACTTGGCCGACAGTCTTGAGCCCTGCGCAACGAGCAACTTCGATCGCCGTGCTCGTAGCAGTTAAACCGGTTGCACTTCGTCGAACGCACGGCAGGCCATCAAGAATAGTACCGCACGAGACCAAAGACTTTTCGTCATCGGGTGGGGAGCGGTTGAACCCGCCATTGCGGGGATCTGGCGAACGGTCGGGCATTTTCCTCTCCTGCTGACTTCCTCCCGGGGCCCCGATCGAATGGCTTTTCGAAATTCGCCGTCATTGGAACGATGGGGCTTCGGGAAATCTGCGACGCACGTGGGGCTGCTGCAATACGCCAACTGACCGATTTGAAGGAGCCAACGGCAGGCAACGCCCATTAGCGTCAGTGCATTGCCAAATCAGACTGGGGTATTTAACTACCTCGACTGGCCAGCCCAACGGCGGGGTGCTCGACGAGATGACTTTTCGAGCACGAAAAAAAAGGGCAAACTCCGGGAGACAGAGTTCAAAAGGTCAGCGCGACCGGCGCATAAAAATAAAATCCCGGAATTCACCCGCCGGCTCGTTCGCGGACTACGACTAACGAGGAAAGCTGTGAGGGCAGTATCCGCAGTGCCGGGAATAGTTCCCTGGATCGAGGCATCAGCCGATCCAGCTGGGCAACTGGCTGACAGGGCGTCGGAGGTCACGCGTCTCCTTCGCGACCTCGTCCATTGCTCAGCGTTTTCGTTGAGCGCGTGGGACCCGATGTCGGACACTCACCGGCATCAGTCATTGTGCTCGGATGGCTATCCTGATCGAGTGTTGTCTCACATCAACGACGAGTATGTGAAAACCGGTCCGGCATTTTCGGTCTCGCATCGCCGCGACACACGCGCGTTGCGATGGCTTGACTACCAGCGCGATTGGAAGCTGGCGATTCAAGACACCATCATCGGCCAGGATTTCTTGATTCCTTCGGGCTTCCACGAAGGTTCAACCATATGTCTGCGGCTGTCGGACGGTCGTTACGTCGGTGCATACCATATGAGTTGGGCCTCGCCTGCGGAGGCAACCGACCAGCGACGGGAAATCACGGAACGGTTTCGTCCAATCCTGGCGGAAGTATGCGATCTGCTGCGCACTCCGCGGCTCCTCGCAGACGCTTTGGTACCCACTGGTTTCGCTCTCGTGGTGTCGCCAACTGGCGTCACATTTCAGCTGCCGGATCGATTGCCAGGCCCTCATCTCGGTGAGGGTGGGGGTTTACGCAATTTGCTGCTAACAACACTCGGCGCCGAAACACCGCGGCGCTTTATTTGGCCCGACGAGGTCGGCTGTTGTCATCGCGTAACGATCGTTCCCTGCCGGGGCGACTTGGTTCTGGTCACCGAGGAATTGGCGCCCTGGCCCCACGATCTGTCGTTGCGTGAAATCCAGGTGCTGCATCTCGTTGCCGAGGGCGCATCCAATCCGCAGATCGCCGAGCAGCTATTCGTATCACCGCGAACGGTATCGACCCACATTGAGCATATCCTCGCCAAGATGGCCTGCACATCGAGGGCCCAACTTGCGGCAATGGCAATTTCAGGGGGATTGGTGCTCGGCCAGACGCCTTCGCGCAGAGCAATCAGCCGAAAATCCGCAATCGCCTGGTAGGTCGGAACCGAGGAACAGGGCCGCGCGGCAAGACGACCGCGATGGATGGGTGAGCCTTTGACCGGTTAATCACCAGAAATCCTTACGAGACCAACGGCAAGCAGGCACATGAAGCCGACAACGGCAAAAGAGATGGCATAGTTTGCCGTTCCAAGAAATCCGACCCAAGCGGACGTGATCGCGGCGCCTGCTATGTGAGCTACCATCATCCAGCTTATCGTCCGCCCAATATCCTGCTGGTGGAGATTCCTTGAAAATAGCTTCGCCAACGCAGGAAATGTCAGCGCAGCATCAAGGCCATAAAAAGCGCCGAACCGCGACAACTCGATAAGGCTGAGGCTAGTGAACGGAAGCCACAGCAAGGCGATCCCGCGTGCGCCAAAATAAACGGTAAGCAGCATGCGGGCCGAGTAGCGATCCGCGAGAAGGCCGCTTGCAGCGCTCCCAATGCCGCCGCTAACGGCAATAATGGCAAGAACGTCAGCGCTGGAGGACAATCCGAGCCCGTTACTCATGCACAGGATACCCAGACGACTATCGATCAGCCCGGTCGTGGAAGCACCACAGATGAAAAAGATCGCCGCGAATATCCAGATCGAACCTTTCCGCGCGGTTACGCGAGGAAACGTCGCTCTCCCAGTTGCAGAAGCCTGCGGCGAGGCTCGTCCATCGCGAGCGTCGAGAACGAGAAGGACCGCCAGTGCCGCAATCAACGTTGTGGCCGCAGCAGCACTCAAGACGGCGCGCCAGCCAAACGCTTCAGCGAGCCTCGATGCCAGCAAGAGGCCCGCAGCGGTGCCGAGAAACTGCGTCGAACTGAAGAGGCCAAGGGCGGCGCCGCAGTGACCGGCACAACCGCGAAGGCCAATTATCACTGCCAGGATGGCCGTGCTGAGGCTTCCACTGAGGCCAATCCCTACACCCCAAAACAGCAACAAGTGCCAAGGTGACGTCGCGAGCGACGACAGCGCGAGCGACATCGCAAGGACAACGAGGCTTAAGAAGAGCAGTGATCGCGCACTTACGCGGGCGAGGCCGCGGACAGCGACCGGAGCACCAACTGCAGAGATTGCGATGCTGATCGCGATTGGCCCGGTGATGTCGGATTCAGCCCAACTCAAATCCCGCTGGATCGGGACAGCCAGAAGGACCGGAATAGCCCGTGCGGCGGATCCCACGAAAATCGAGAAGGCTGCAACAGTAGGGATGCCAAATGTCGAATAGAATATTCGACGATTTAGAATCTGGCGTGAGAGGGCGACGGCAGGCTGCGACACACCAGTCGCAGCCGGAGCGAAGCCGCTATTGCTTGGCAGCCTGCGCATGACAACTTGCTTTGTTGTTGTCGGGCGCGAGATCGATACCCGGATTGGCATCGAAAAATCCACTCGGCATCAGTTTGAAACCGGTGAAGATGCAGGGCTGAACGGGGAAATCCTCCGGACGGACTTGATGATGAAGGCCGAACACGTGCCAGAGGACGATGTCGGTGTTCTCGATATTCCGGTTCTTCTTAACGAAATCGGCAACCCCGCCGGTGCCATCGGAATGATTCATGTGCTCGCCGGCAGGATAGCGCTCTTCCGGATCATAAGCCGTGACCCAGAGCTGGTTCCTGATGAAGTTCGACCGATTGCCCGAGGGCGAGTCGGGATGAACGAATGGTGTAACCGGATGGCTCGCCTCAAGCTTGTATGCCGTTGGCGTCCCGACCCAATTCTTGCGGTTGGGATTGACTACCTTCCAGGCGCGATGTGTCGCCGGGTTGATCTGCCGACAACCACCGAGCTCGGTTTTCAGAACCGTCTCCTCTTCATGGAAGCCGTTGCCGTAGGCATTATCCGGCCCCCACGAATCGGCGTGCGTATTCAATTCGACGACACTGTTCCGATCACCGTCGACGTTCATGTCCAGGCGGGCACAGAAAATGTGCTGGTGAATGTGACCGACCACGCCGGGTGCGACTTCCTTGCCGTATTTGCCAGGCTGACCCGGCCAGCAAGCGGCCGTATTGATGATACCGGTGGCCTTCAACTCGAACTGAATCGAACCATCCGTGTGGAAGTACCAGAACAACCCATACTCGTAGTTTGCGACGGTCGCGATACACGAAACGACTAGCCGGCGTGCACGGCGCGACTCAACCTTGTTGGTGCGGAAGTCCCAATGCTTCCAGAGCAATCCCGCATCTTCTTCGTGGATGCAGATGGCATTTTCGATCGTGACAACGTTGCCGTCCATGTTCGCGAGGTGCGCGTCCAGATATTCGATTGCACCAAGACAATCACAGCCGAGCTTGAGCGAATTGGCCAGCTTGCCGATCCCATACTCGCCGATATCGAAGACGTTCTTCCGGAAATGCCCTTCATCGGTTGTGCCATATGGCACGACCATTTCGACCAGCGAGGCGCGGTGGGCGATTGGTCGACCGTCATAGCTGATGTCATGCAGGGTAAGGCCTTCGCGGGAGTTGAAGCCGGCTAGGACCGACCAGCGGTCCCACGTTATCCGATGTCCGTCGAGCTTGAATGAAACACCTTCGGGCTGGACAATGTCGAGGGGCTTGTAAGGCGTTCTTGGATTCTTGATGAACTCCGCTTCGTAATTGACCTCAGTGGTGGGGATCGGAATGATCTCGTGATCGTCGACGCGGATGATCTCGTAGGTCTTGATATCGACGACGGCGTTAAGCCCCCCGATAGGATGCGCATACAGGTTATCGTTTTCACGCAGACGTACCCAGGCAAAGACATGGGCGAGATACCGACCATCCTCCCCGGGAATACCAAAATTCCCTGCTGACCATGGGTCAATGCAGACGAGCGACATGTCCTCTATGCCGCGCTTCCTGCAAGCGTCGATGAATTGCGGAGCTGCGCGCACCGCATCTTCGATCGCCGTGAACTGCTCGAGCTGGATCATCGGCTTGGCTGTCGGCAGATATTTGGAGGTGAGAACCTTCTGCCTGGTTAGGGAAACGATCAACCGCCAGATGCCGTCCTGTTTGACCTTGAACAGATTGACACGTGCGGCCCGGACGATCGGCTCTCCGGGGACGTACTGACGCACGACGGGTTTTTCGGGCTCCAGAAGTTCGATGGTCTCAAAGAGAAAATCAGCGCCGTACTCGGGATCGTTACGAACGATCTGCACCACCGCACGAATTTCGGAAGCAGTTAAAGGATCGAGAGGGTGTCTTAGGTCATCTGATCGCTGGGTAGTCGAGGTGCAGGCACAAGAGGGATTGCTTGCGTCCATAAGCTTTCTCCTTACGTTCCCGACTTCATGGATCTCACGACAGCCGGCTCGCTCTCAATCCGTTTTACCGTTTGATGCAGCCGCGATACCGGCACCGGCAATGCCGGTCCCAATTCCGATATTGAGAATCGTGCGCAGAGACGCGATCCAGAAGGTTCGAAATCCCTAGGCGCGATGACAGGATCGATTCTGCGTTTCGCGTTGCTATTGGCAATACGTCAGTTGACCGATCCTGCTAGCGTTCCGATCGGCACGAGCATTCAAGACCTGGCGGCGGATTTTGCGGCCTTTGCCTGACGCCGGTACCTTCAAGCGAAGCAACGACCCATTTAGCCAAATGTGGCGAGGCCCCGGCGGAAATGTTCTTGATAATATAAAGTGCGATAAAGACCGCCACCGCGGACAGCGTGTTGAGATCGCCGAAGCACTCGGAACTATTGCTATCGACGCTGGCGCGCTCACCATGAAGTTATGCCGCCAGGCATAACCGTGAAAGCCTGGCCATCCGTGTCGCGCGGAAGCTCAAGGCTATCGACGTCATCGAGGCACTCTGCGATCTGTCCGTCTCGCGGGGGCACCTTGCGCAGATAGGTTCAGATTATGGCCCTGAGTTCGTCGCCGAGGTTCCGGGGTTGGATCGCCACCGTCGGAGCCAAGACCGCTCACATCGAGCCTGAAAGTCCATGGGAGAATAGCTAATGCGACATGCTCGGTATTTTAATCAAGGTTCTAGACCACTCGACACTTTCACGTTTTCGGATTCGAGTTGAATACCTGCGAAATTTGCAAGGGTTTCCAACATCGCCGCGAAGTCCAATTCCACATAGCCCGCTGGATCCGCTTGTTTGGAGGACATGCCGAGATGCATCTGCAGCACTTCGCGTGCGGCGACCGTGACTGGCATCGGGACGCCAAGCTCGCGCGCCGACTGCAAGCCGAGGTCGAGATCCTTGCGCAGCAGTGTTGGCGTGAAGGTGGTCGTCCAGTCGAGATTGACCAGCGCCGGCGTCTTGTAGCGCGTGAAGATTGAGCCCATCACGCTATCGTTCATAAACTTGAGAAAGGCGTGCCGTGGCACGCCGGCCTTCTGTGCCAGCAGCGTGACCTCCATCAGGTTCTCGGCGACCACGCCGAGCATGACGTTGTGCGCGATCTTGCAGACCCGGGCCAGTTCTCCGTCGCCGACGTAAGACACACCACGCACGGCAAAGGTTTCGATCAACTCCCCAACCCTGTCAAAGGCCGCCTTGGGCCCCGAGGCAACTGCCGAAAGCTTGCCAGCGATCACGCATTTGCCGTTGCCGCTGACGGGTGCGGAAATATAAGCGACTCCGGCTGCGGTAATTTCTTCCCTCAGGCTCGCCGATTCGTTGAGTCCGATGCTTGAGCAATCAACCAGGATTGCGGGACGCCGCCCATCGGCGGCCAGCACGCCACCATTTCCGAAACAGACCTCGTATAGATCCTTGCCCGTCGACACCATCGTAAAGAGGATATCGGAGTCGGCAAGGTCAACGAGGTGATCGACTACGATCGCACCTTTCGCGACCAGAGGGTCCGCCTTCGCGCGCGTGCGGTTCCATATCATCACGCGATGGCCTGCTTCCAGCAGCCGCTCGACCATCGGAAAACCCATGCGTCCGATTCCGACCCAAGCAATTTTCATTGGTTCTTTCCCCGTTGACGACCTAGCTAGAGATACCTCACCGCAGAATCCTTTGGTTCGAATGCGTCGGCTTGAAAGTGAACTATCTATGGATCGCATTCCCATAGGCGTCGAGCGCACTTTCGTGCAGCATTTCCGACAGCGTCGGATGCGGATAGATCGTGTGGGCCAATTCGTGCTCTGTCGTCTCAAGCGTCATGGCCGTGACATAGCCGTGAATGAGTTCTGTCACTTCCGCACCGATCATGTGGGCACCGAGCAGCTCCCCCGTTCTCGCATCGAAAATCGTCTTGATCATGCCGTCTGGTTCGCCGAGCGCGATTGCCTTGCCGTTGCCGGCGAACGGGAAGCGGCCAACCTTGAGCTCAGCCCCACCTTCCCTGGCCTTTGCTTCGGTCAGGCCGACGGATGCAATCTGGGGATAGCAGTAGACGCAGCCCGGAATCCGCTTCTTGTCGACCGGGGAAACTTTAAGGCCCTTGATGGCCTCGACACAGGCCACACCCTCGTGCTCGGCCTTGTGCGCGAGCATCGGCGGACCTGCGACATCACCGATCGCATAGATGCCGGGCACGTTGGTGCGACAGAAGTCATCGATGACGATACAACCGCGATCGGTTTTGACGCCGATCTTGTCCAGTCCCAGATTCTCGATATTGCCGACGACGCCGACGGCTGAAATCATTCGCTCGGCGTTGAGGGTCGACTTCCTGCCCTTATCGTCCTCGACAAAGGCCGTGATCGAATTGCCGGCCTTTTCTACCTTCGTCACCTTGGTACCGGTCATGATTCTGATACCCTGCGCCTCGAAGCGTCTGCGCGCCATTGCAGCAATCTCGGAATCCTCGAGCGGAAGAATCTGCGGCAACACCTCCACGATCGTCACATCAGAGCCAAGCGTCCGGTAAAAACTCGCAAATTCAATGCCGATGGCTCCAGACCCCACGATCATGAGCGACTTCGGTACTTCCTTCGGAATCATCGCATCAAAATAGGTCCAGATGAGCCTGCCATCCGGCTCGGCACCCGGCAGCAGGCGCGGGCGCGCACCCGTCGCGACAATGATGTGCTTCGCTTGGTAGATGCCCCCATGCAGCGCGCCCTTCGGCTCCAGATGATACGGTGCCCTCTCATCCGTCTTCGGCGCGGAGACCTTGATCTCGCCCGGCTTGATAATTTCGGCTTCGCCCCAGATCACGTCGACCTTGTTCTTCTTGAGCAGGAAACCGATGCCGCCGTTGAGCTGAGCCGCAACTTCGCGCGAGCGTTTGACCACGGCCCCGATATCAATCGAGGCTGTGCCGGACAGTTTAATTCCGTATTCCGAGGCATGATTGATGTAGTGGTAGATTTCGGCAGAACGCAGCAGTGCCTTGGTCGGAATGCATCCCCAGTTGAGGCAAATGCCACCGAGGTGTTTGCGCTCGATCACGGCCACCTTGAAGCCAAGCTGCGCCGCCCGAATTGCCGCTACATACCCGCCGGGGCCACCGCCAACCACGAGAATGTCGTAATCACTCATGGCCAACTTTCCTTACGTCCTGCATTTTCGCCTGTCTTGAATGTAAGAAGTCATCATGAAGCAACGCGCTTGCGCGCTCCTCCTACAAGAGAGTCGCACCTCTTTGACGGGCTCCCGACGTTCTAGCCGCCATTCGGTTGAGAAGTTCAATCATATCCGTGAGTGCGGCCTTTGTTACGCCTTGGGTAATGAAGACAATGCGCGTGCGATGGTCGTCATCCGGCCAGCGGTCCAGCCAACTCATCGTATGCAAAAGATGTTGCGCGCCCTGAATGACCGCAGGGCGACCCAGCTCTTCGACTACGTTGACCAAGCCCTTGACACGCAACAGTCCGGGACCGAGATTTTGGCTCAGGCCATCGAGAAGAAACTGCAACTCGCTACGCGTGAATGGCTCCTCGCGGATCAAACAAAATGTCTCGATGCCGGCTCGGTGCATATGCAGCCCCGATCCATGGTGGTGATCGTGACTATGATCGCAGCCTGGATCATCGCAATGCGCATGATCACGATCGTGGTGCGCGGCATCGAGGTAGGCCCTCTCGTTGAGCCAAGAGCGCGGATCGGCCTTTGGATCTGATGGATCGAAGCCCCGCGATTTCAACAGTTCGCCCAGTGAGATCGACGGATCATCGATGCGCCGAATGCGCGCCGCCGGATTGAGCCGCTGGAGCATGGCGCGGAGTTCACCCTCCTTCGCCTCCCGCTGATCCTGATCGACGAGATCGAGCTTGGTGACAACAATCTGATCGGCAAGCGCGACCTGGCGCACCGCTTCGTCGTGCTGCTCGAAGGTTCCCATCGCGTTCACCGCGTCGACCAGCGCTACGACGCTCGTCACCCGGTAAAGCCCATCCAGCGTCGGCTCGGACAAAAACGCCTGGAGCACCGGCCCCGGCTCTGCTAGCCCCGACGTCTCGATCACGACATTGTCGAAGCGCGGGATGCGCCCCTGATCGCTGTCGTGATAGAGCGCGTTCATCGCACCCACCAGATCGGAGCGGACGGTACAGCAGAGGCAACCGTTCTCCAGCACCACGACGGCGTCGTTACTCGACGTGGCAAGGACATGGTCAAGGCTGATCTCTCCGAACTCGTTAATAACGACGACGGTATCCTTCATCTCGGACGCTCGAAAGGCGCGGTTGAGAAGAGTGGTTTTGCCGCTACCGAGGAACCCCGTGATGATGGTGACCGGCGTGCGCTCGCTCCCGCGAAGTAACCCGCGGGAGTCGTCGTCTCGGCTCGCGTTACCGATCGTCACGACTTAAAATACCTCGCATCCCGGCAGACCGCACGAGATCAGCCGGTCTGACGGGAAGTTGGTAATGATCTCGCAGCCATCCTTGGTGACCACGACCTCTTCCTCGATGCGTGCCGCGCCTGAGCCATCTTCCGCGCCCTTCCAGGTTTCGAGCGCAAACACCATGCCTTCGCGCAGCGGCGTATTCTGCCCCCGGAAGCGCTTGGAAAAGATAGGCCGTTCCCAGAGCGACAGGCCTACACCGTGACCATATTGCAGAAGGAAAGCTTCAGCTTCGTCGCGATAGCCGAACTCCTGCGCATCAGGCCACACTTGTGCGACTTCGTCCGGCGTGATGCCGGGCCTTATCATGTCAATTGAGGCGCTGATCCACTTCGACGCTGTTTCGTAGGCGTCGATCTGGTACTTGTTCGGCTCGCCGGAGATGAATGTGCGATAGTAACAGGTACGATAGCCATTGAACGAGTGCATGATGTCGAGAAAGATCATGTCGCCAGGCTGGATCATACGATCGGAAAAAGTGTGGGAATGCGGACGCCCGCGCGAACCTGACACCGAATTGACGCACTCGACCCGTTCCGAACCCATGCGGAACAGGCGATCATGCGCGATCGCCACCAATTCGTTCTCGCGCGTGCCGGGACGGATCGCGCGAGCAATGTCGACATAGGTCGCGTCCACCATCGCGGCCGCAACCTTGAGCAACTCGATTTCGTCCTGCGTCTTGATTTCGCGCGCATCCAGCATTGCCTGCTGGCCGTCGGCCACCTCGATACCTTCCGCCTCCAGCGCCCGGATCATTCCGAGCTCCATGATATCAATACCGAGCGGCTCCTTCTCGATGCCGTAATGCACCAACGCCTTCTTGATCTGCCGTGCGAACTCGCCTTGGACGTTCATCCAGGGAGGGATCGCACCCTGCATCGTGGTGATCGGCGCAGCGACATTATCCGCGATCCACGGCGAAGAGATACGCTTGGCCGGCGGTGCCGGGTCCCAAAGATAGGGCGAGCCTTCGCGTGGACACAGCGCATACCGCATGAATTTATCGCGCGCCCATTCGCCGATATGAGTGGCGGTGATGTAGCGGATATTGTCGAAATTGAAGGCCAGAACCGCCCCGAGGCCCGCGTGGCGGATTGCCGCCTGCGCGCGCGCCAGCCGCTCCTTGGACAGACGATGATAGTCGACGCCCTGCTCCCAGTCCTTCGCTGCCATGCCCCAGGCAGCGGTCGAATGTGGCCGATTGTATTTCATTTCATGCCTCTTTGTCGCAAATCGAAATTGTTTCTGGTGAGAGCAACCCGCGTGGGTTCAAGCGAATTCGCTCTCCCAGTCGCGGCTTTCGAGGGTTTGCTTCAGGCGCGACAAGAATGCCGCCGAATAAGCGCCGTCGAACGCGCGGTGATCAAAGCTCTGGGCCACCATGCCAACCGGCCGCACCGCGATGAAATCGCCTTGCGGGGTCTCAACCACGGCCGGTCGCTTGCGAATCGCGTCGGTCGAGAGAATGGCGACCTGCGGCACGTTGATGATCGGCGCGGTGAACAGGGTTCCGAAGGAGCCGTTGTTAGTGATGGTATAGGTGCCGCCGCTCAGGTCGTCCGGCGTCATAGTGCCGGTGCGCGCCTTCTCGATTTGCCGGGTGATGGCCTTGGCGAGCCCCTCTAGCGTCAGGTCGCCGGCGCGGCGCACCACCGGTACGACCAACCCATTGTGCGACAGGTCGACCGCGATACCGAGATTGATGTCGCGCGACACCAGCAGCCGATCCCCATCGAAGCGGGCGTTGACCTGCGGGAAATCATGGATCGCAATGCATACGGCGCGGGCTATGAATGGCAGGTAGGTCAGCGAGGTGCCATGCTGCGCCTTGAAGCGGTCCTTGTGCCGGGCCCTCACCGCGTCGACGGCGCCGAAGTTGACGTCGATGGCCTGGAACACGTGCGGCGCGGTGCGCCACGATTCAGCGAGCCGCTGGCCGGTACGCTGGCGGATAGTGTTGATCGGCACCGCATCGTCGACCGACGTCGGCACCAGTCGAGCCGGCTCGCTCGCGGTGGGGATGACCGGCAAAGCTTGGATCGCCGCCCGCACATCACGTTCACGGATACGGTCGGCGCCGCGCGCATTGGCCTCCCGGACCACCCGGGACAGGTCGATGCCGCTCTGCTTGATCAGGCGCCGCGCCAACGGCGTCATTCGCAGACCATTGGCTTCACGCTGGCCGCCATATTGGCCGCTTGCAGTACGCACCTCATTGAACGGATCGAGCAGCCCAGAAGGCCGCGGCGTGGGGATCGCCGACGGCGGCACCGGCGCTGCCTTCGCAGGTGCGGAGAGGACCGTGACCGGCGCAGGCACCGGCGAAACCGCAGACGCTGCAGCGGCGCCGCCGATCACGGCGACGACCGTGCCGACATTGACGACGGCGCCGGCGGCAACACGAATCTCGGTGAGCTTGCCGGCGGTGATCGCCTGCACCTCGATCGTTACCTTGTCGGTTTCGACCTCGAAGATGTTATCGCCTTCGCTGACGTCATCGCCGATCTGCTTGAACCAGGTGAGAATCTTGCCTTCGGCAACAGTTTCCCCCAGTTGGGGCATCAAAACATCCATTCCTCAACTCCCGCCGCTTTGTCCTTGTTGATCATGACGGATCGCGCTCTCACCGCGACTATCCGTTCATGACGCGCAAGACGCGCTCCACGATGCGCGCTGCGTTCGGGATCGCCAGATCCTCAAGATGGTCGGCCGCCGGCAACGGAATGTGCGGCGTGGTGATACGTACGATCGGGCCGTCAAGATCCCAGAACACCTCGTCGGCGACGATCGAGGCGATCTCTGCGCCCCAGCCGCACAACCGTGGATTCTCCTCAACCGTGAACAGCCGCCCGGTCTTGACCACTGAGGACAGGATCGTCTGGGTGTCGAGCGGCACCAACGAGCGCACGTCGACGACCTCGCAGTCGATGCCGTGCTCGGCCGCGAGCGTCTCGGCCGCCTGCACCGCGCGCGGCACCATCATTGCCAACGCCAGGACAGTGGCGTCCTTGCCAGGCCGCACAATCTTCGCCGTACCAAGACTGTCGACGATTTCGCCATCGGGGACCTCGCCCTTCATCGCATACAGCGATTTATGCTCGTGGAAGATCACCGGGTTGTCGTCACGCACGGCCGCCGCCATGAGACCGACGACATCGAGCGGCGTCGACGGCGCCACCACCTTGAGTCCCGGAATCATCATGGTCCAGTTCTCGATCGATTGCGAATGCTGCGCGCCGAAACGCGCGCCGCCGCCGTTTCCGGTGCGCACGACCAGCGGACAGCCGAGTTGGCCGTTGGTCATGTAGCGCAGCTTGGGGAATTCGTTTGCGATGTAGTCGAAGCACACCGCCGCGAAGTCCGCGAACATGATTTCGGCAATCGGTCGCAAGCCGGTCATGGCAGCCCCCATCGCCGCGCCGAGGATCGCCTGCTCGGAAATCGGCGTATCGCGCACGCGCAACGGACCGAATTTCTCGTACAGACCGACGGTCGCCTTGAACACACCGCCGGCCTTCGCGACGTCCTCGCCGAGAAACACCACGCGCTCGTCGCGTTCCATTTCCTGAGCAATGCCGCGCGCAACGGCGTCGCGATAAGTCAGTTCCGCCATGCCCAGCCTCCATCTGCATAAACGTCGGTTGTTAGTATTTCCACGGGCGCAATCGGCGCCGCCTTGCAGGCCGCCGTCGCCACTTCCACCTTGCGCTTCGATTCTTGTTCGATCTCGGCAATGTCGGCCTCTGCGATGCCGAATTCCGCAAGACGCGCGCGATAAATCTTGACCGGGTCGCGCTTCAGCCATTCCTCCAGCTCGCCCTTCGGGCGGTACTTGGCGGGATCGGCGCGCGAATGGCCCGAGTGGCGATAAGTCAGGCATTCGACCAGCGACGGCCCCTCACCTGCGCGGGCGCGCGCAAATGCCGCCTGCATGGTGCGATAGACGACATCGGCATCGTTGCCGTCGATGACAATGCGCTCAAGGCCGTAAGCCGCGGCGCGGTCGCCGGCCGGATTCGGCACCGCCGTTACATCACTGATCGGCGTGTATTCCATGTAGAGATTGTTCTCGCACACGAATATGACCGGCAGCTTCCAGATCACGGCGAAGTTCAGAGCCTCGTGGAATGCGCCGATGTTGGTGGTTCCGTCACCGAAGAAGCACACCGAGACATCCTTCTGGCCGAGATACTGCGCGCGCCAGGCGGCGCCGCATGCGATCGGCAGGTGGGCGCCGATGATGGCGTAAGAACCCATTACACCGTGCTCGACGGATGTCAGGTGCATCGAGCCGCCCTTGCCGCGCATCAAGCCGTTGTCGCGCTGCATCAGCTCGCCGAGCACCTTCTCCATCGACACGCCGCGCGCCAGCGTGTGGGCGTGGCCACGGTAGGTGCAGAATGACAAGTCGCCCGGCTGCATCGCCATGGCGACACCAGCGGCAATCCCCTCTTGCCCCAGCGACAGGTGGCTGGTGCCCTTGACCAGGTTCTGCAGAAACAGGTCGTAAGCCCGCTTCTCGCAGTCTCGGATCTCGACCTGGAGGCGGTAAAGCTCAAGGCGATCCGCCGTGCTGATGTCGTCGTTCTTCCGTTTCAAGCTGACGTTCCTTCGACTGTGTTGTGACCGTTGATTTGAACGGACTCGGTCCATTCAATTTTTGGCTCAAATGGACTTACGCTTGTCGATTGGGGAACACCTGCGGGCGCATTTTCGGATGGCACGCCATCATCTTCGGCGGATAAGCGGTCTCAACGCCGAGTTCTTCCGCCGCGTGCCATGACCAGCGCGGGTCGTACATGATGCCGCGACCCAGCGCGACAAGGTCGGCCTTGCCTGAAGCGATGGTATCCTCGGCCTGCCGAGCGCTCGTGATCAGCCCGACCGACATGGTCTTGATGCCGACCTGCTGGCGCACGGTTTCACCGAACGGCACCTGATAGCTCGGCGCCAGTGGAATCTTCTGCCGGGGATCGAGACCGCCGCTGGAAACGTCCAGATAGTCGCAGCCGGCGGCCTTAAGCTGGCGCGCCAACTCCACCGTTTCCTCAACGGTCCAGCCGCCCTCCACCCAGTCGGTGGCCGAGACCCGCATGCCGATCGGCTTCTGGTCCGAAAAGGCGGCGCGTACCGCCGTGAACACTTCCAGCGGAAACCGCATGCGGTTGGCGAGGCTACCGCCGTATTCGTCGGTGCGCTGGTTCGACAGCGGTGACAGGAACTGGTGCAGAAGATAGCCATGGCCGCCGTGCAGCTCGATCACGTCAAAGCCGATTCGGTCGATGCGTCTAGCCGACGCGACGAATTCGTCGACCAGCCGTCGGATGTCATCCTTTGTCAGTTCGCGCGGCTCCGGCCAGCCTTGATCGTAAGCCAACGCGGACGGCGCTTCGGTCTGCCACGCCTGCTCTTCCTCGGTTAGCGCCCGGCCGCCCGCCGCCGGCGGCGCGGCCGAACCCTTGCGGCCCGCGTGAGCGAGTTGCACACCGAGCTTGGCGGCTCCGTAAGTGCGACAGAAATCGTGGACGCGCTTGAGCGCCACCTCGTTGGCGTCGGACCACAGGCCGGCGCACTTATGGGTGATGCGCCCGATCGGGTTGACGTTGGTCATTTCCGTCATCACCAGACCAGCCGCGCCGAGCGAAAAGCTGCCGAGATGCATGAGATGCCAGTCGTTGGCCGAGCCATCGACTGAGTTGTATTGGCACATCGGCGACACGACGATACGGTTGGGCAAAGTCAACCCGCGCATGGTGATCGGCGAGAAAAGGGCAGTACTCATTGCTTGATAGTCCTCATTGCTGACCGGACGAATACGATGAAGGAGCCGAGACTCCCGGATTTGCAGAGTATTTTGATTGAGTCTCGTTGCAGCTTATCGGCAGCTCGGCCCATTCACGTTTGATCAGTTTCGACCCAGCTTGGACGCTTCATCCCACGCCGGGCATGCGCGCGACTCGATCGGTGTTTCGTACGGCTGAGAGTTTGCTTTTGTAACAACCGTCGGCTTGAGCACGATTTCCGGCAGCACCGGCTCATTTCGCAACGAGCGGATGGCGATCATGGTGCCGACGCAGCCTTGCAGGAATCCGTTGTAGTCGCCGGTCGCGAGCAGCTTGCCCGCCTTGACCGCGTCAACTGCTTCCTTGGTGCCGTTGATCCCGGTCACGTCGGCGGTGCGATTGGCGCCCTCAAGCGCCTCGATCACACCCATCGCCATCGCATCATTTGCCGCGAGCACACCGTCGATCTGCCGGTGCGACTGCATCAGGTTCTCCATCACCTGCAGCGCTTGAAGCCGCTGATAATTGCCCGGCTGCGAGGCGAGCAGCTTGACGCCCGGATTCTCCTTCAATGCATCGTTGAAACCGCGCACACGGTCGATGCTTGTCAGCGAGCCCTTAACCCCTTCGATGATGACGACGTTGCCCTTCCCACCCAACTTCTTGAACAGATAACGGGCGGTCTCGAGTCCGAGACTGTAATCGTCCGCGCCGACGAAGGATACAAACTTGCCGCCAGCGGAACGGTCGGTGACGTTGACGACTGGAATCTTGGCGGCGTTGATCTTTTCAACGCTGGGCACCATGGCCTTGTAGTCAACCGGAATAAAGACAATGGCGTCGGTCTTCTTCACCACCACGTCTTCGACCTGGCTGAGTTGCTCGGGAATACTGTCAGGCTTGGTCGGAATGTAGTGCAACGTCTTTGCGTTGAGCGCCTTGGCCGCGGCATCTGCGCCCACCCGCACAGCCTGAAAATACGGGTTCGTTTGATTCTTGGTGAACACGGCGATCGTCTCGCCGTCGGCCCGTGCAGCGGTACTTATAGCGACCGCGGCCAGCACGGTCAGACTCGCATAGATCGTCTCTCTTACGCTCATGTTGCCATCCCCTTTTTTGATATGGATTGTTGTACTCATTCGCCGCGGCGCGTGGCCTTATCGAGCCACACCGCGAGAATCACGATCACGCCAGTCACCAACGGCTGCCAGCTCGCATTGACCGACAGCAGGTTCATTCCGTTCAGTACCAGCGTCAGGATCAGCGCGCCGACGAAGGTGCCGAACACGGTGCCAACCCCGCCGAACAGCGAAGTGCCGCCGATCAGCACGGCCGCAATGGCGGGGAGCGTGAGGCTTTCGCCAACATCGGCTTCCGCCGAGTTGAGGCGCGCGAGAAAAATGATTGACGCAAGTCCAGCCATCGTGCCGGAAACGGCATAGACGAGCAGAAGTCGGCGGGAGAGCGGAATGCCGGAGAGCCGGGCCGCAACAGGATTGGCGCCGATCGCATAGATCTCCTGTCCCCAGGTGGTCCGTTGCGCGAACATGGTGCCAATCCCGAGAAAGATCAGCATCAGGTAAACCGGGATGGGCAAGCCGAACAGATATCCGCTCCCGATCTGGCGAAAGCCCGCTGGGAAGCCATGGATGATCTCGCCGGCCATGTACCAGTATGTCAGCCCGTGCAGCACCCACAGCATCCCATACGTCGCGATGAAGGATGGGATGCGCAGCGCCGTGACCATCAGACCATTGAGGAGACCTATAACGGCGCCTGTCGCGAGCGCGACAAACACGCCAAGTACGGGCGATCCGGTCTGGTGAATGACGGTACCGGCAAGACAGGCTGAGAGAGCAACGTTGGCGCCGACGGACAGATCAAGCCCGGCCGTGAGCACCACGAGCGTGAGCCCGGAGGCAATGAAGAACAACAAGCTTGCCTGCCGAAGCACATTGAGAACGTTGGCAAGCGTGAGGAACGACTCGCTCAGAAACGTGAGCGCAAGGCAGATCAGCAGCGCGGCGATCAACCGGTAGAACACCTGCAGCAAATCGCCCGAAATGAGAGCTCGCGGAGCAAACACCTGTTTCGTTAAATCCGTCATGACCGGCTCCGCAACCCGTCGAAGAAAAGCGCAAAGATGACGAGGGCCCCAACGCTCGCAACCTGAATGGAGGACGGCAGCGCCATCAGATTGAGACCGTTGCGCAGAACGCCGACCGCGAGGACGCCGAGCGCGGCGCCACCCAACCAACCGTTGCCGCGCTCGAACGAGGTGCCGCCGACCGCGACCGCTGCGATCGCATCGAACTCGAAGCCGAGACCAGCAGTTGGATGCCCGGCATTCATGCGCGCGGTCATCAGGAGGCCAGCAACCCCCGCCATGGCCCCGCCAAGTGCGTAAACGCCAATCAGAAGCCGTGTGGGTGATAACCCGGCATAAGTCAGCGCCTCGCGATTACCGCCCAACGCGAAGACGTAAGTGCCGAACCGCGTGTGATAGAGCAGGCCATGAAAGATGAGAAAGGCCAGGACGGCGAGCACGATCGGCACCGGCACGCCCAGCAGCGTCGCCGAATAGATTTCACTTACGCTCTGAGGAATTCCCACAACGCTCTGGCCGTCGCTGACGATCAGAGCAAGCCCCTGCGCGACGCCGAGGGTCCCGAGCGTCGCTACGAAAGGGGGAATCCCGAGCACGGCGATCAGACATCCGTTCGCGATGCCAAAGGCGAGCCCGACTGCGACTGCGGCTGCAAACCCGAGCACCATCGATCCGGTAGCAACGGAGACGATGGCAACCATGAGCGAAGTCAGGGTGAGCACCGCGCCCATGGAGAGGTCGAGCCCCTCGGTCATGATGATCAACGTCATCGGAAGCGACAGCATCAAGAGCAGCGTCGACTGAACCAGCACATTGGCGATGTTCGCTGCTGACACGAAGCCTGGCGCCAGGACGCCGAACACCGCGATGAGCAACAGCAGTACGATCGCCACACCAGGAATGCGCTGTAGTGGATTAGCAGTAACGGCAAGATCGGCTTCACCCATGGTGCATCCCCAATCGCACGATGTTTTCCTCGGTTAGCTCAGTCCGGGACAATTCGCCGGCGATGCGCCCTTCCCGCATCACGTACGCCCGGTCACAGACATGGCAGATCTCCGCCTGCTCCGACGAGATCATCAGCGCTGCGGCGCCGTCCGCCACCAATCGATCTATCAGCGCAAAGATTTCGGCTTTCGCTCCTACGTCGATGCCTCGGGTCGGTTCGTCGAAGATGAAAAGTCTTGCGCCAGCGGCCAGCCATTTACCGATCACGACCTTCTGCTGGTTGCCTCCGGAGAGCAGCGCGACGGCCTGACGTGCGCTCGGGGTCGCGATACGCAGCTTCTCAATCAGATCACTGGAGACACGCTGGACCCGGCGCGGCTCGAACAGGCCGCTCGGAAACAGTTTGTGCAGGGCGCAGACGACCAGGTTGTCGCCGACGGTACGCGCTGGGGCGAGCCCTTCGCTCTTGCGGCTCTCGGGAATCAGCGCCAGCCCGAGACGAGCCGCCTCATCAGGACCACCGGACTTGCCGCGGCCGCCAAAGATGATCTGCCCGGCGCTTGCAGGATCAGCGCCGAAGATCGCGCGCACGACCTCCGTGCGGCCCGAGCCAACAAGACCACACAGACCGACGATTTCACCCGCGCGCACCACAAGGTTGATATCGGAGATGCCTGTCGGTGCCGATAATCCCTTGACCTCGAGCAGCACCTCGCCCGGGTTCTCTGCGAAATGCCGGGGATAGGACATGTCCACATTGCGGCCGACCATCATGCGCACGAGTTCGTCGGGTGTGGTTTCGGCGGGATGGACTTCGCCCATGCGGCGTCCATCGCGTAGTACTGTGATGCGATCGCCAAGGGCAAACACCTCGGCCATTCGGTGCGAGATGTAGATGATGGCGACGCCGTCGGCCTTTAGTCGCCGGATCAGATCGAACAGCAATTCGGTTTCGCGGTCCGAGAGCGCCGCGGTCGGCTCGTCCATCACCAGAACGCGAGCGTTTTGACTGACCGCTTTCGCGATCTCCACCATTTGCTGCTGGGCCACGCCGAGCGTGGCGACCGTAACGGTCGGATCGATATCAAACCCGATACTCTCCAGCACACGCTGCGCATCGCGGTTCAGCTTGCGGCGATCAATGGTGCCTGGAATTCGCCCTTTTGGCTCCCGACCGAGAAAGATGTTCTGCGCGATGTTGAGATAGGGAACGAGGGAGAATTCCTGGAAGATCACCGCGATACCGAGGCGCTTAGCGTCCAGGCTCGAATTGATCGTCACCTTTTCGCCACCGTGGAAGAACTCGCCCGCATCGGCGCGATAGGCGCCGCAGAGAATCTTCATCAGAGTGGATTTTCCGGCGCCATTCTCACCGAGCAGCATGTGAACCTCGCCCGGCCACACGCCGAACGATACTTCGTCAAGGGCTCGTACCCCGGGAAACGCCTTGGAAATCTTCCGGAGTTCCAGCAGAGGCGGCGCAGGTGCATTAAGCCGCGACGGTTCGTGAAGCGATATTACCGTGCTCATCCGCGCTGCTCGCCGAAAATTTTCCCTGGATTCATCAACCCTTGAGGATCCAGCGCCGCCTTGACGGCGCGCATCACGTCGACCGCGCAGCCCAGCTCATCGGCAAGGAAGCGGATCTTGCCGAGACCGATGCCATGTTCTCCGGTCGAGGTTCCTTCCATGGCGATGGCGCGAGCAACCATTCGCTCGTGAAGTGCCTTCGCACGTGAAATCTCTTCGGCGTCGGTGGGGTCGACCAGGATCAACATGTGGAAATTGCCATCGCCGACGTGACCGACAATTGGCGCGATGAGTTGACTTTCATCCGCATCGCGTCGCGTCTCGGTCAGACATTCGGCAAGTCGCGATATCGGCACGCAGACATCGGTAATCATCGCTTGCGCGCCAGCCCGCAATCCCATTGCCGCATACAGCGTGTTGTCGCGGGCATGCCAGAGCCGGCTGCGCTGTTCTGCAGCCTGCGCCCATTCGAACGCGCGGCCATTGTGATCGGCGGCGATTTCCTGCGCTGCTTCCGCCTGTTCGGCAACGCCCGCGTCCGAGCCGTGGAATTCGAAGAAAAGCGTTGGCGCCTCGCGGTAGCCAAGCTTCGAGTAGGCATTGATGCCGCTCATCATGACTTCGTCGACGAGTTCAATCCGCGCCACCGGGACTGCGGACTGGATCACCGAGATCGCAGTATCCACCGCATCACGCAGATTATCGAAGCTGCAGACCGCGGCAGAGATCGCTTGGGGCAACGGATGCAGCTTTAGCGTGATTTCAGTGATGACTCCGAGCGTACCCTCCGCGCCAACGAACAATCGCGTCAGGTCGTATCCCGCCGCTGATTTGCGCGCGCGCTTGCTCGTTCGTATCGTGCGTCCGTCCGCGAGCACCACTTCGAGCGCCATGACGTTGTCCTTCATGGTGCCGTACCGCACCGCCATGGTGCCGGAGGCGCGGGTCGATGTCATGCCGCCGATCGAGGCGTCAGCCCCAGGATCGATTGGGAAAAAGAGGCCGGAGCCTCGCAAATATGCGTTGAGCTCCTTGCGGGTGATCCCCGGCTGAACCACAACGTCCATGTCACTCTGATGTACCGCAAGCACTTTGTTCATGCGGGAAAAATCGATCGATACCCCTCCCGCGACCGCCGCAGTATTTCCTTCGAGAGAGGTGCCGGCACCGAATGGGATAACGGGCATTCGTAAGCTTGCACAGAGCTTGACGATTTCCACCACTTCCTGCGTCGTCTCGGGAAACACCACGACGTCCGGCGGCAAACACGCATGGTAAGCTTCGCTACGGCCATGCTGTTCGAGCACGCTGGGGGCAAACGTAACGCGAGTTCCCACAACTTGCGCGAGGCGATCGGCTAGCATCGTTGCATTGACCGGCGCTCCCATCAGATCCCACCTGGATTCTTGGCACTGCGCCGGGTCAGGAGCACTTCGCGAACGGAGGCGAGAAAATGCTGGGGCAGAGACCCGCCAGTCTGCGCGGAGCAGGGAGCGGGAGCATTTTTGAAACGGTCGAGCACGGCCGCTGTGATGTGACTTTCATCAAAATTGCGCATCAGTACCTCCAGCGATCATCGCTCGGGTTCGTCAAGACCGGACATGCGTTCCAGATGGCGCACAGTCGCGATGTAGTCGGCCTCGCCCTCGCCCTGCGCGATCAACGAGGCGTAAATCTCCCGCACCTGAGCTGCGAGCTGAAGCGGCACGCCAACCGCATGGCCGGCGCTGAGAATCAGATCGAGGTCTTTAGCCATCTGGTGACAAGAGAACGTCGACTCGAAGTTGCGGTTCACAAGGAGCGGGGTCTTGTACTTCACCATGGGAGACGTGACCGCGCTGTCGTCGAGCACCTGCAGGATGTCGCGCCAGGCAATTCCGCCTTTGCGCGCAAGCGCCAGGCTTTCACCCATCATGCCGGCCGAGACGGCGATCATCAGATTGACCGCGAGCTTGGCGAAGCGAGCCTGCTCGCCTTCACCAAGATAGTTCTGAGCTCGCGTGAACGTTGCAAGCAACGGCCTCACCTGCTCGAACGCCGCCTTCGGACCTGACACGAAGCAGGTAAGTGTGCCGGTATGAGCGACGCTGGCGTTGCCGGACAGCGGCGCGCGCAGGTAGTCGATGCTATGCTGCTGCGTTGCTTCAGCGAGCTCTGTCGAAATTCCGTCGCTTACGGTGGAGGTTTCGATCAGGATGGATTGCGGCTTCATGGCGCGGAGTAGACTGTCTGATCCCAGCAACGCCGCCCGCAGAGCGGCATCATCCGGCAGCGAGGTGAAGACCACCGCCCGCCCGGCTACCGCCTCGTTTGCCGACTCAACGGTTGCCACATCGTGCCGACGCGCAGCGGCAAGCCGCTCGCTGCTCGCGTCAAAAGCGGTCACCCGGTAGCCGGCTTCGGCGATGCGGCCCGCGATCGGCAAGCCCATTTTCCCGACTCCGATCCAGGCAATGTTCTCCGTTTGCGCTGTCATGTTCACGCTGCCCGTCCGTGCTGTTCGATCGCGCGCACCAGCCGTTCGCCCGATTTTGCGAGTGCACGCTGGCGCTCGCCCAGACTGTCGGACAGAAGCCGCCCACCACGCTTCTTCCAGAGACCGCCGATCATCACCGCCTCGATGTTGGCGAGGCTCGTCTGCATCACCACTGTCGCGACCGGCTCGTGAACGGGAGCCAGATTGAGCGCCTCCGCATCGATCACGACGAGGTCAGCCAGCTTGCCGGGGACAAGCGAACCGATATGATCTTCACGTCCCAGCATGCGGGCGCCCTCGATCGTGATCCAACGCAACGCCTCACGCGCCGAGACGGTCGTGGTTTCGGGGATCACGCCTGTCGCACGGCGCACCTCCGCATTGTCGAGTGCGCGCTGCGTCGAGAGTGCCACGCGCGCAGCGCCGAGCAGGTCACCGGCGAGCACCGACTCAAGATCAATCCCGATTGAGGGTCGAGCTCCAAACTTGATGAGACGCCCCGTGATCGGGAAGCCGTGCCCCTGAATCATTTCGTTTTCCGGGGTCACTGAAAACGACACACCGAGGCCGATGAGACGTCGTAGCAACTCGTCGGACAGATCGTTGCCATGGACGACATTAACGCTTGGACCGACGAGGCCTTCATCCATCAACATGTCCCAGCCGCCCGGCGTTCTTGCCGGTCCGCCGCCTTGATGCATCGAGGCAATCAGGCCGAACTCACGCGCGAGAAGAAGATCGTGCCGCGCCACTTCGAGGGTCGAATAGTGAGGCCCCAGGATTGCGAGGCCAAGCGTCACCAGTCCCTTGCTGTCGGAAAGCGGGCCAGCGAGCAGGCGCTCAACTTCTGCCCGCGGATGCGGCACTTCGGAAAAATGCGGTTGCCCAGGCTTCGGATCCGGCTTGGGCGAGCCATGAAAGAACGCCGCCCGAATACCGCTGTCGAACAGCGCCCGCACGGCGGCATCCGTATGTCCAGGCGTTGGATTGTTATGGCACCAGTCGACGAGCGTGGTCGCACCGAAATTGATCTGGTTGAGAGCGCCCATCAGCGTCGCAATGTAGATGTCCTCTGGCCGGAACAGCGTCGCAAGACCAGCATGCATACGTCGGAAATACTCGGGAAGCGTCCAGTCCGCGGCAAAGCCGCGCAGCGCTGTCTGCCAGCTATGCATGTGGGCATTGATAAGCCCAGGGATGAGGATGCGGCCGCGGCCGTCGACCACCTCGGCATCGCTTGCGGCAATGTCGTGACCGATCGCCGCAATCCGATCACCCTCAACGAGGAGATCGGCGTCAGTGAGATCGCCGAGGCGATCGTCCATCGTCAGGATTGTTGCCGAGCGGATTAGAATGCGCGCCATGCCAGCATACTCATCCACGCGATGTCGCGAGCGGTCGCGGCTTCAGCGCCCTCACCCGCTCATTCGCGAAGTCGACAGCCTCGACCGGCACGTGTATCGCGGCCCCGGCAAACGGCACCGCGCATCGCCCACCCGACAGAAGGATATCTCGCCCCTGTTTCTCCTGCGGAGGCGTCGTCAGAACCAAATCGCGTGAGAGCCTATTGAGATCAGCAGGCGGTTGGACACCCGTTCCTGCGCCGAACACGACACTGATCGGGACCGATTGGTGCTTAAAGGCGTCCATCCTCAGCTCCTTGATCGCGCGCGCTAAGCGCGCGACAGCGTGCCGGCCTACCGCCCACTCCGCTTCATAAGACGGGCTCGAACGGAGGCGACCTTGTTTCCTCAGTATCGAGCACTATTCTCAATGCACACGTTTGTCAAGCGACTGCACACGTTTGTTAAAAGGTTGCGATAAGCTAACCTTTTCAACTGCTCATTCCGTCACCACGTTGCTAATGCGAACCATTTCCGCCATGTTGATGGCAGAAGATTCAAGTGGATCCTGAATGCCCCGCAGAAAGAACTCGAAGATGCCAGCGACCGATCGCGGCTCACGCGTGACGATCGTCGACGTGGCGAAGCGCGCAGGCGTGCATTGGTCGACCGTATCGCGCGCGCTCAACCCGGCGAAGCGGCACCTGATCTCTCCAGACATGATCGAGCGAGTCGAAGCCTGCGTCCGAGAGCTCGGTTATCGCGCAAACGCGCTGGCGTCCGGACTGCGCACCCAACGCTCACGTACGATTGGTGTCATCGTTTCTAACTTAGGCGACCCCGTACATCCGCCGATCGTACGCGCAATCGAGGACCGCTTCACCGAGATCGGCTATGTCACCCTCGTCGGCAACTCGGACAATTATCCCGAACGTCAAGCCGCGTTGATCGACCGATTTATCGGTCAGGGAGTCGATGGCCTGATCGTCGCAACGTTTGCGCGAAACGATCCGATCATAGGTACCTGCGTCGAGGCGGGTATTCCGATAGTAGCTGTGTTTCGCGATCCGGAATGTGCGGATATCCCCAGCGTACGGGTGGACGACGCAAAAGCGATGGAGCTCGCGGTTCATCATCTCGCGGAGCGAGGTCACCGCCGCATCGCCCACATCGCCGGACCACAGAACGTCTCGACCGGTTACTATCGTTGTCGCGGGTTCCGCCGCGCCTGCCGGGGACTGTCGAAGCTCGGCGTCACGCCGGCGGTGGTATACAGCACGGAGTTCACCGTCGAATACGGCGAGATCGCATGTCGCGCCCTGTTGCGAGACCATCCGGACGTAACGGCGATCGCAGCGGCGAACGACATGCTTGCCCTCGGCGCGCTACGGCATCTGCAGGCCCGCAGCATTTGCTGCCCTGCGGATATTTCGATCATCGGCATGAACGACATGCCCTTCATGGATACGATCTCACCAGCCCTCACTACGATCCGTACGCCCGCTGCCGATCTGGGTAGAGAGGCAGCTGCCATCTTGGTGGCCATGATCAATGGACTCCCCATTGAGGACAGACGGGTGGTACTGCAGCCCGAACTTGTCATTCGCGATTCCGTCGACACGATCGGTAGGACACAATCGCGGCATTGCGACGGCCGCGCAACGGCGCGTCAGTGTCTGGTTCGGTGACGACGATCGCTCACGCGCGACTATTCGCGGTGCCGCCGCCGCGATCGAAAACGAGATGAAGCGAACGCTCAGCATAGCTTCTGGAACGGCTCGCCGGTCCCGCTGGGTTATATTCCCACCGAGGTCGAGAAGCGCGGCACCAAAATCAAGAAGACTTTGGCGATCCTGATTAATCGGCCGACTGGGATGACTCACGGGCCGCCCTCAAACGTGCCAAATCACAGTTATCAAACGCAATCCGGATCGGTCCGAGTTGCTGGAGCAGTTTGGCCGTACGATGCGAGAGAATTTCGCCTCCGAGTCCATCCCGCTCCGGAAGGCTGCCGGCAGGCCCATCGGCGCTATTGAGATCGGCGACACCGCGATCCGTATCAAAGGCAGCAAGGATGTTTTCGAAAAGGCCGCATCGGCCGGCCGAAACGGGGCAACCTCGGGTTCGCAGATAAATACTGAAATGGCGCGCCAATCAAAATAAAACTGCGAACTCTTATTCCATTGAAAATTGGCGCTATAATTTCAGCAAGAAAGCCCCTCAATTCCTACGCGTTTGAGATATCCAATTTCCAATCGTAAGCAGTCTTTCATCGAGCGTGGTAGTAGGTCGGGGATCGTGCCGGAAGCGGTCTTTCCCAAGTTGATCGCGTAATGTCGGGTATGCGCCAAACGTTGCTGCCAACCTGATACGGCGCGATTGCGACATCACCAGCGTGGCAAATCCCATGATGGGGCGATCGGCATAAAGAAGGCAACGGTTGCCATTGCCCGGGAGGTGGTGGTCATCCTTCACCGTGCCCCTATCACATGACTAAAGAGCGGAATGACATCTGGGACCACTCATCAGATTGGGTCCCAGTTGAACACGTCGGCCGAACGGTCGAGCGGGTAGAAATGCGCCTTGAGCGCGGGGATCGCGATGTCGTCGATGGCTTCGACCGTCCAGCCTTCGGAACGATGAACCGACCGCAATGGCCTGTTCTGGCCGAAGACATAGATTTCATTCGCTCTCACGCCGAAAATCTGACCGGAGATGGACGCCGCGGGATCGCTCGCAAGGTAGGTTACAAGCGGGGCAATCTTGGCCGTCTCCATCAACTTGATCTTTTCGACCCGTGCCCGCTGCTCCTCGGATTCCACCGGGATCGAGCCGATCAGCCGCGTCCAGGCGAAAGGACATATGCAGTTGGACGTGACGCCGTAGCGGGCCATGTCCAGCGCCAGCGACTTTGAAAGCCCGACCAGCGCCAGCTTGGCGGCGGAATAATTGGCCTGCCCGAAATTTCCGATCAGTCCTGAAGCCGAGGTCATGTGAATGAATCGGCCGTACGATTGCTCCTTGAAATGCTGGGCCGCGGCCCGGGACATATAGAAGGCTCCGTTCAGATGAACGTCGATGACACTTTTCCAATCGTCGAGAGTCATATTGTGAAATATGCGGTCGCGAACGATACCGGCATTGTTGACCACGATATCGATGCGCCCGAATTGATCGACGGCGCTTGCTATGATGGCGCTTGCGGAATCCCAGTCGGCAACGCTGTGCGTGTCCGCGACCGCGATACCACCGCTTTCCCTAATTTCACGAGCGACTTCTTCCGCTGGTCCGGCATCGTTGCCATCACCGCTGAGGCTTGTGCCGATGTCGTTCACGACAACCTTTGCGCCATGTGCAGCCAGCGACAGCGCAATATCGCGCCCGATGCCGCGTCCTGCACCGGTGACGACGGCGACACGATCAGCAAGCGTTTTCATTCTGGTACTCCATATCGATCCGAATCCTGCTTCCTGTGCGGCGCGTTATCCGAGGGGACCGCACACAGGCATTCCTGTGCTATGCGCTTAAAGCCGTCAGACCGTGCTTCCAGCCCCGAAGATGGCCGTGCACTGGCTGGACAAGACAGCGCCGTTTCCGTGCGAGAGCGCAATCTCGCAGCCTGCGATCTGCCGCTCAGCGCATTCGCCGCGAACCTGCCGGATGGATTCGATCATCGACAGCAGTCCGTACATTCCGGGGTGGCAATAAGAAAGGCCTCCGCCGTTCGTGTTGACCGGGAGCACGCCTCCGGGAGCTATGCGGCCATCCGCAACGAACGCGCCGCCTTCGCCTTTGGCGCAGAAACCGAGGTCTTCCAGCAGCAGGATGGGAAGGATGGTGAAGGCATCATAGAGCGACACGACGTCGATCTCGCCCGGCTTTAGCTTCGCTCTCGCAAAGGCAACGCCACCCGAATGGACCGCTGCCGTGGTGGTAAGGTCGGGCATGTTCGAGATCGAGCCATGGCCGATCGCCTCTCCAACGCCGAGCACATAGACCGGCGGCCGCCTGAGATCTTTCGCGCGGGCAGCGGAGGTGACAATCACCGCGCCACCGCCGTCCGAGACGAGACAGCAATCGCGCACCGTCAATGGGTCTGAAAGCGGACGGGACGAAAGAACCTCGTCTATGGTCAACGGTTCTTTCTCCCATGCCACGGGATTCATAAGCGCCCACTCCCTTGCGGAAACGGCAACCTCGGCAAGCTGCTCGCGGGTTGTGCCGAACTCGTGCATATGCCGCGCTGCGGCCAGAGCATACGCCGTCGTGGGAAGCAGCGGCCTGAACGGCGTTTCATAAGGGTTGAAGTCCGGAGGCGAGGCCGCCGCGCGCGAAACCGAGCGTTGCGTACTTCCATAGGCGATCAGGGCAACCTCGCACAACCCGTGCTCGATCGCGGCCTGGGCATGGGCCAGATGTGACATGAAGGAGGAACCACCGACTTGTGTTCCATCGTAATAGCGTGGCTGGATGCCGAGATATTCGGCAAGCATCATCGGCGCAAAACGCGCCTGCGCAGAGGCCGAGAACAACCCGTCCACATCCGTCAATCGAAGGCCGCAATCGTCTAGCGCGCGGGCCGTCGCCTGTGCCATCAGGTCGATCGGGGACATGCCGGGCGCCACCTGACCAAGGTCGGATTCCGCCGCCCCCACGACGGCTACGCTACCGCGTCGCAGACCAGTCGTCATGACGGCCTCGCGCCGTGTTTGGCAGGCGTCTCCGCCATGGGCTCGAAGACCGGCAGCGGGTCGCCTTCGAGCGTATCCTGCACAATCCGGACCTTGACGCGCATTCCTATCGTTACACTGGCGGCCGCAAGGCCCTCGACCCGGCTCATCATCCGGAAGCCTTCATCAAGGTCGACAAGCACGACATTCAGCGGTGGCTCGTTACGACGATGAACGACGCTGGTGGAATAGACGGTGCCCACGCCGCCAGAGACCCGCCATTCGAGATCACCCTCGCCGGATCCGGGCGCGATAACCCTCGGAAAGAATACCGGCCTTCCGTCGCTCGTCACCTGATACGCCAAATGTCCAGCGCGAAGAGCCTCAACATAGGCGCTGTTTGGAGATGTTTTGATAGTAGCCGTCATAGAAGCGGTCTCTGGTGGGTTATCGTGCAACAGGCGGCATCAGGATGAAGAATCCGGCGCCGCGACGGAACGCAGCTTCTTGTCGGCGTCGGTAGCTGCTTTGACTCTCTCGCGGGCCTCCGCCCACTGCTGATCGGTCCAGTCTGAATAGGCCGTGAAGTAGGCGCCATTCGCGAGGCTGTGCGCACCGTCGATCGCGATCGTCTGGCCACTCAGCCATTCACAGCCACCGGCCAGCAGAAATGCCGACAGATTGGCGAGTTCGCTCGTATTGCCCAGACGCTTCGTCGGATTGGCCGCCTTTTCCAGCCCATGGGGATTGTCTGCAGGGCGTAGACGCGCCGTCGCACCTTCCGTCGGAAAGATGCCCGGCGCGATGGCGTTGAGGCGGATGCCATGCTTGCCCCATTCGACGGCGAGCGATTTGGTCATGACATCGACACCGGCCTTCGCCATCGCCGACGGCACGACGAAAGGCGATCCGGTCTGCACCCATGTCGTGACGATGGAAACCACGCTGCCGCGAATGCCACCCGCGATCCATCGCTTGCCGACCGCATGGGTGACATAGAAGGTGCCGTGCAGCACGGTGTTTGCAATGGCATCGAACCCGCGCGAGGAGAGGTCTTCGGTGCGGCTGATGAAGTTTCCGGCCGCATTGTTGATCAGACCGGTGAGAGGTCCGCTTTCGTCCCAGATCGCCTGGACGACCCGCTCAACTGCGGCAGCATCCCTGAGGTCCACGCCATATGTTCTCACCGTGCCGCCGTATTGGCTGGTCAATTCGTCGGCAGCCTCAGCAAGGACGCTTTCCCGGCGACCGCAAATCACGATTTCTGCGCCGAGCTCGAGAAGGCGCCCCGCCATCGCCTTGCCAAGCCCCGATCCTCCGCCTGTGACGAGAATGCGGTGATTGTTGAAAAGACCCTGCTTGAACATTCTTCAATCCTGATTTTCCGGAGAGCCGCCCGCGTCGAACGGCACTACGGCGTCTTCACCGTCTGACACATAGCAAGCCCCCATAACCGCATGCCGGTTGTCAATTCACTGCCAGGCGCAATGACCCGATCAGCCGCCATGGGGCCCATCTTGCCGCGGCCTCAGTTCTGGGCGTTAAGAGGGCAGTCGGCCGCCGGAGCTCTGAAGGCTTCCGCGCTGGGAATATTACTGACGAGCTCCAGATAATCCCAAGGACCCGTGGACTTCGCCGGTGATTTGACGCGAACGAGATACATGTCGCGCATCAGCCGACCGTCCTTGCGGATGTAACCATCCTTGGTCATGAAGTCGTTGACACGCAGCTCCCGCATCTTGGCAAGAACCGCCTGGGTCTCATCGGTTCCAGCCGCTTTGACAGCCTTGAGGTAATGCAGCGTCGCACTATAAACGCCCGCCTGAAGCGCCGTCGGCGCGGCACCATGGCTGGCAAGGAAGCGGTCCGACCAACTGCGTGCCTCATCGTTCATGCTTCTGAAGAAAGGTGTGGTGAACATGAGACCCTGGGCCGCCGCAAGCCCTAGTCCGTGAACGTCCGTAGTCGTCACCAGAAGACCTGCGAAATGGATGCCGGAGCGATTGAGCCCGAACTCTGCCGCCTGCTTGATCGCGTTGACCATATCGTTGCCGGCATTGGCGAGACCAAGAACGTTGGCTCCCGAAGCCTGGGCTGTGAGAAGGAACGACGAAAAGTCGGCGGTGTTCAGGGGATGGCGCGCGCTGCCGAGTATCTTGCCTCCGGCCTCCTTGACGACGGCCGCGGTGTTCTCTTCGAGCGAATGCCCAAATGTATAGTCGGCAGTCAGGAAGAACCACTTGTCGCCGCCGTTCTTGACAACAGCGCTACCGGTGCCCTTGGCGAGCGAGTAGTTGTCGTAGGTCCAGTGGACGCCATTGGGCGAACAGGCCCGGCCGGTGAGGTCGGTCGCTCCTGAACCTGAAATCAGATTGATCTTGTTCCGGTCCTTGCTCAGTTGCTGAACGGCAAGCGCAACCGCTGAATTGCCCAGCCCGGCGATCATGTCGACGTTTTCGACGTCAAACCAGCGCCTGGCGATGCTCATTCCGATATCGGGTTTATTCTGGTGGTCGCCATGAATAAGCTTGATAGGCTTGCCGAGCACGGTACCGCCGAACTCCTCGATCGCCATGCGCGCGGCCAGTACGCCGCCCAGACCGTTCGCGTCCGAATAAACCCCGGACATATCGTCGAGGACGGCGATCTTCACGACATCATCGGTGACGTCGGCGTAAGCTGGCATGGAAAGCATCAGTCCGAACAGCGCGACTGTGGTCCACAACTTCCTCACGATATACCTCCCGATGCGCGCGCGGCGCGATTTGCAATTCATTTTATTAGTACGGACTTATTCATAAGATCGTACCTATATGAATGTCTAGCGAGGTGTCAAGGCCGTTGGTGTGCGGCCTTCAGCCTTTGCCGCTGGCCTTGTTGTCATCCGCCCGCGCAACGATCCCAAGCGTTGGAACGCGGGACGAAGGGAGTTTCCCGGTCCGCCCATCAACGGGCTCTCGAAAGGCAGCCCGCACTCTTCATCCCAGGTACTGCGCGGCCAATTCACGCAACTTGCCGCGCTGCACCTTCTCTCCATTGGGGCCGACGCTCATCGGAAATTCCTCAACAGCGAAAACACGCGCGGGCGCTTTGAACGGCGCAAGTCGCTGCTTGCAGAAAGCAACGATATCGGCTTCGTCCACAGCAGATGCCGGATGCGGCACAATGAAGGCCACGGCCTTCTGGGTCCCGTTGATCATGGTGCCGACAACCTGACACCGGTCGACGGCCGGATGCAGTTCGAGCACGCTCGATATTTCGTCGGCACTTACTAGAAAGCCGTTTAGGCGCAGGGCATCGCCCATGCGGGAAAGAAAGGTGAAGCTGCCGTCAGGATTCGTATATCCGGCGTCGCCGGTCCTGAAATAGCCGTCTGGGGTCATGGCCGCCGCCGTGGCGTCCGGATCGCCGAAATACCCCAGCATCATACTTGGGCCGCGGACCTCGAGTTCGCCAACCTCTCCATGAGGCAGGATAGATCCGCTTTCCGGGTCACGCGTCCGCACCATCGCTCCTTCTCCGACAGGGAAACCGCCGGCCTGCGATCGCTTTTCCAAATCTGCATTCGGCGGCTGGTGAGAGAACACGGCCATGATCTCGCTCATTCCATAGACGCCGAATCCCCGCACCCCACGTTGCGCGATCTGCGTAAGGAAGGCGGCAAAATCCGCGTTGTACGAGCCCGAACCGACTGATTTCAGCAATGGAAACGGTTGCTCCTCCTTGACGCTGGCAAGAACCCGCTCGATGGCCTCGTCGATGGCGATGGTATTCGTCACACCATGCCGCAGCATCGCCGAGGCATAACCAGCAGCGTCGAACACCGTCGGCAGCACCTGCGGCACGGCAACCGCAAGCGCGGCTAAAGCCGGGGTGAAACCGAAAACCCCGCAAAGCGGATTGGCCGTGAGCGTTACAGTCCCTTCGCCATAGCCCAGCGAACGGGCAAGACCCTCGGCGTGGCGAACGACAGAGCGATGCGAATGCAGAACGAATTTAGGCGCGCTGGTTGTGCCGGACGTCGTGAACATGATGGCACCGTCTTCCGGATCAACCGGCGTATCTTCGACTATCGGCGCCGACAGCAATTCCTCGTAAGCGATGGCGCTGCCAATTGGCAGATCGAGAGATGCAGGATCAGTTCCGCCATAGACAATGACGCTCTGAAGGCTGGATATTCTTTCGGGTGGAATCTCCGAAAGAATATCAACGAACGGAATCCCTTTGAAATCCGGCCAGAACAAGAGAGCCTTCGCGCCTGAGCGACCGAGAATATCCGCAACCTCGGTCGAACGGAAACGCGTGTTGCATGAGACAACTATGGCGCCGATACGTGAGCAGGCGCAGAAAGTTTCCAACCACGCGGTGATATTGGGCAACCAGATGGCAACGCGATCGCCCTTGCCCACACCTAACCGCGCCAGACCACCTGCGACGGCCTTTGCGCGCCTCTCCAACTCGGCGAAACTCACAGTCTCGTTCTCGCCGATCAAGGCCGGCGAGCCACCGCTCTTCTGCACGGCTTTTTGGATAAGTTCAGAGATCGTCGTCACAATGGAAGCCCTGCCCTTTATGAAAGACTAGCCCTTTGCTGGCTCGCATCCTCGAGCAACAGAGAAATTGTAACGGCCACGCATGCGGGCTTCGCCGTACCATCCACCTCAAGTGTGTTCTTGATCCGGACCTTGGCACCACCCGAGGCGGCATCATCGATCGCTTCGAGAACCTGGTGCAAACGCAGCCGGCTTCCTGCCGGCACCGGCGCGGCGAAACGGACGGATTCCAGCCCATACAGAAACGCAGTACCAACGCTGTCCACTGACCAGATTTTTTGTCCAAGCGCCGTGACGAGAGACAGCGTCAGGAAGCCGTGCGCGATCGGCCGGCCGCCGGGCAACTCGTGTGCGGCGCGCTTCTCATCGACATGCACCCACGAATCGTCTCCACACACTTGCGCGAACTGGAGAATCCGCGGCTGATCGATCGTAATCCAGTCGCTGGCACCGATCCCGCGCCCGACCTCTTGTCGAAATGCGTTGAGCGTGGGGAAACGTCTCATACCCGGGTTTCGCCCGCTGTCTCGCGAGGGGAGCGGGTGTAATCGGCACCGTTCAGCACGCGATCGACCATCGCGCCCGACAAACCCAGATAGCTGACCGGGTCACAATGGCGACGCACGGCATCGGATCCGCCAAGCGCGTCCACGATCTCCGGCACTTCAAGCAGAACGTCGGCGAGGCCGCGCCCGCTTTCCAGCGCCTGCCGGCACGCGGCGTAGACACGATCGTGAGAATCCTGCCGCCCCATAACCGGCGCAAGCGCCATCATGACAGCCTCGGCAACGATCAGACCACCTGTGAGATCGAGGTTGCGGCGCATGCGCCCAGCATCAACAACAAGGCCGCCGAGCATGAACTCGGCACTCGCCAGCGCTCCCGAACTGAGAATGAAGCTTTCCGGAAGGCAGATCCACTCCAGATGCCATGGGCCCGTCGCCCGCTCAAAATCCTGGACCATGCCATCAAGCATCAGGGCAGCGTGCTGCCTGACAACCTTGGAGGATGCCATGATGAGTTCGCAGGAAATTGGATTGCGTTTCTGGGGCATGGTGCTGGACGCGCCGCGGCTGTTGACGAACGGCTCCGCCACCTCGCCCAATTCCGTTGACATCATGAGCATGACATCCGTGGCGATCTTTGCGAGCGATCCTGTCACAAGACCCAAAAAACACACGGCCTCCGCAATCGAATCGCGGGCGACGTGCCATGTAATGACAGGAGGCGCGAGATCGAGTTCACGCGCGAGCCGCTCCTGAACATTTAGACCTTCGTCACCAAGCGAAGCGAGCGTGCCCGCCGCTCCGGAAAAGGACACGATCAGCAAACGAGCCCGCAGCTCGTCGATGCGCTTGAGATGACGGTCGAACATCGATGCCCATACGGCGGCCTTGTAGCCGAAGGTCACCGGCAGGGCGTGCTGCAAATGGGTGCGGCCGGCCATCGGCGTATCGCGATGCTTTGCAGCAAGGTCCAGCAGGATGGCATACACGCGTCGAAGTTGCCGCTCGATCAGCGCGAGCGCATCCCGCATCATCAGGACGCTTGCCGTGTCCATGATATCCTGTGTGGTAGCCCCCCAGTGCACGAACCGCCCCTCCGGTCCGACGGCTTCGGAAAGCTGGCGCACCAACGGCAGGATCGGATATCCGACAATCTCCGTTTCGCGGCGCAGTCGATCGAAATCAACCTGGAACGCGGCAGCGCCGCGCGCAATTGCCTCTGCAGCAATCTGAGGAATGATCCCGGCTGATGCTTCAGCACGTGCGAGCGCGACCTCGACTTCCACATATCTGGAAACCAGCGCTTCATCGGAAAAGATACCGCGCATCTCCGAGGTACCGAACATGTCCCGGAAAATAACTGAATCGTATATGGTTGACGCCAACGGACTCTCTCTTAGTATGAACATTTTAATTTGTTCGTACTTATTTGTGAAGCTTGGCCGTTGTCAAGCGCTTTGTTGACAAGGCATTCGAGAGACGCAATCTCGGCTCGCATGAAGAGCGACAGAGGAGTTTTGAGTTGGAAACCCGCTATGGCTACGTTGCCAGGACGCTTGCCTCGAGCATTGCGTCGGGCGAACATCCGGCTGGTACTGTGTTGCCGACGGAAGTGGATTTAGCCAAGCAGTTCCAAGTCAGCCGCGCGACGGTGCGGGCGGCATTGCGGGAATTGCAGCAACTCGGGCTGGTCTCCAGACGGCGTAACGTGGGAACCACGGTTGAAGCCTCCCGGCTTCCGCATGAATCCGCCGGCTATATCCAATCGCTCGACACCGTGGACGACGTCTTCCAGTACGCCGACGACACGAGCCGTTGCATTCAGGAGATCGCCTCGGAGGTTGCCGACGATGCGCTTGCGATGCGACTTTCCTGTCGGCCGGGCAGACGCTGGATTCGTGTTTCCAGCCTCCGCGTTCGCGACAATCAGGAAAAGGCAGATCCCATCTGCTGGACCGACGTCTATATAGATGACCTCTATGCGGATATAATTCGTGCCAATGTCGAGCATTACACGGGCGCCATCGGCTCGCTCGTTGAAGAGCAGACAGGCCGGCGCATCGCGCAAATGGTCCAGGAGATACGGTCGACGGGCATACCGTCCCGGATCGTCTCGGCATTGAAGGCGCAGGAAGATTCACATGCCCTTGAGATCACCCGCAGATATATCGACGCAAGTGGAGGTTGCTTCATCGTCTCGATAAGCGTCCATCCAGCAAACCGCTTCATATACGCAATGCGACTGCGGCGCAGCACGCCCTCATAACTCCGCGATAGCACTTGCAACTGCGACAACTATAAGATCTGCAATATTGTGGCTGACACATATTTGATGACGGCCTCGGACTCGTGCTCAACCGATATCCGGCCAGCTTTCAGGATAGCGATGGCGGAGGCCGAGGCTCCAATCGCCGCTGGATAAAAATTCAGTGGCAGGTCAGGAGGACCGCTGTTGCAAGTCTCTCGCCACTCGTTTCCCTTGACCGAAAGAGTCTTCACAGACAGCAGATAGCCGGCCAACGTGTCGCTACTGCGACCCACATTATCATCGAGATCGTCGCCAAACGCCCCGATCAAATCGGTTTTGCCGTATTGCCACGTCGATGGGGCGTCGAGCGCTTTTTCACTTGGATCAACCCGAACTGAAGATCGGCGAAGGACTTCGAGGCCAGCATCGATTCTGCACGGGCATTCTCTATGCCACTTTCCGTCATGCTGCCTCTCGCCCCATCGCACGGGCCATGTAATTTCCGAAGCCGACTCTAAGCTAGACTCCTTTGCTTCGTAACTGGCACAGGCAGTGTATTGGCAACCCGGAATGCGTCGCCAATCACTACAGACTTCACGTACGGAGCCGTGACTTTCGATTTTAGTGAAAGATAGCAATCCGAAGGCGCTAAACTCTAGTTAGGCGTCATGAACTGGGATGACGGCGTGATCTTGTATTATCCACTCGGCCGCCTTCTCTGCGATCATGAGCGTTGGCGCATTTGTATTTCCGCTGATGATATTGGGCATGATGCTGGCATCGACAACGCGCAAACCGGAAATGCCGCGAACCTTGAGACGGCTGTCCACGACTGCCATCGGATCGTCATCGCGTCCCATCTTCGTCGTACCGACCGGATGAAAGATTGTGCTGGCGATATCGCCCGCAAGGCGATTCAACTCTTCATGGCTCTGGAACTGCGGCCCCGGCTTCCATTCGACCGGCTGGTATTTCGCAAGCGCGGGCTGTGATACGATCTTGCGCACTTGCTTAATACTTTCGGTTGCGATCTTGCGATCTTCTTCCGTACTCAGATAGTTTGGTGCGATCAACGGAGCGTCCTGTGCCTTCGCAGACCGCAAACGTATGTTTCCAACGCTAGTCGGGTTGAGATTGCAAACACTTGCGGTAATTGCCGGGGTGCGGTGCAACGGCTCACCGAATGCATCAAGGCTGAGCGGCTGAACATGAAACTCCAGATTGGCATACGGTTGGCCCTCATCGGAGCGGCTGAAGATGCCGAGTTGCGAGGGAGACATACTCATCGGGCCACTACGCCACAACGCGTATTCGAGTGCGATCATCGCTTTTCGAGGCAGACTGGTGGCCAGCGTGTTCAGCGTCTTGGCACCACTGACCTTGAACACAGCCCTTATCTGCAAGTGATCCTGTAAATTCTCTCCGACTCCCGGCAGGTTCTGCATCACATCGATCCCGTGAGTCTTCAACTGCGAAGCCGGTCCGATACCAGACAAAAGGAGGATGTGAGGTGAGCCAATGGCACCAGCAGACAGTATAAGCTCGCGCCGCGACCTCACCTCTATGGTTTGTCCTTGCCGCTGAAGCACCGCGCCGGTGCAGTATTTTTGTCCATTGTCATTGGTTTCGATGGTCAGCCGTTCGACCTGCGCATGCGTCCAGACGGAGAGATTGGGTCGACTAAGTACGGGGCGCAAGAATGCCTTCGATGTATTCCAGCGCCAGCCGGACTTCTGGTTAACCTCAAAATAGCCAACGCCCTCATTGTCGCCGCTATTGAAATCATCCGACCTCGGAATGCCGGCTTCCACCGCAGCTTTGGCAAAGGATTCGAGAATGTCCCATCGCAAACGCTGCTTTTCGACTCGCCATTCTCCGCCGTGTCCATGCAAGTCAGAGAAGCGGCTATTGCCGCCTGTCCCGGGATCATTTCCGTTATCCAACCGATAGTGGTCCTCGTGGGACTTAAAATCAGGCAGACAGTTTTCCCAGTTCCAAGCATCGTCGCCGGTGATGGATGCCCAATTATCAAAGTCACGGGCCTGACCGCGCATGTAGATCATGCCGTTGATCGACGAGGATCCGCCCAGAGTCTTACCTCGCGGATAGCGTAGCGAGCGGCCATTCAGCCTCGCCTCCTCCTCGGTTTTGAAAAGCCAGTCGGTACGAGGATTGCCGATGCAATACAAATAACCGACTGGAATATGAATCCAAGGATAGTTGTCCTTACCGCCTGCTTCGAGCAACAGAACGCGCACAGATGGATCCCGGCTCAAGCGATTTGCCAGCAGGCACCCAGCGGTGCCTCCTCCTACGACGATATAGTCGAAGATCTCCACTCGAGATCGCCAAGAATGGGAGCGCGACATCAAACAGTCCTATCACTCAAATAAGCGCCTCACTTACGAACTCGGAGTTTGCGCAATGTCGCAAAGTTACTCCGTCCGTGTTTGCTGGAATATCGAACCGCGACGGGCGAAAATCTAATGACAAATCAGCCTAGGCATTATAACTGAGATAAATATGCTGCATTCCGTCGACTTGCGCACTCTAAAGGCTTTTGTGGCGGTGGCGCGCGAGGGTAACGTCACCCGCGCCACCGAGCAATTGCGCATCACTCAGCCGGCCGTGACCCTTCAACTGAAGCGGCTTGCCAGAGAAACAGGGATTACGCTGTTTCGGCGTATATCGACGGGCCTCAGCCTGACACGCGAGGGCGCGCTGTTAGCCGCCAAGGCGGAGCAGGTTCTTGCATCTCTTACCGCTTTCGAACAGACAGCAAGGCACCTCGGCTCTCGGGTACAAGGTACCCTCAGGATCGGAACGATCATCGACCCTGAATTCACACGGCTCGGCGCATTCCTGAAACCGCTGATCGAAAGCGGACCCGGGATCGAGATAAGCCTACGTCACGGCATGAGTGGGGACGTTCCGGAACTGCTTAAACGAAACGAGATCGATGCTGGGTTTTTCCTTGGAGATACCGAGGATTTTGAACCGTTGACAGGTCATCTGGAGAAGACGGGAAACCGGTTATTCCATGCTGAGGATTTGACGCCATTGACCTATCGCGTCGTTGGCACGTCTTCCCTTGCCGAACGTATGCGCGGTGCCGGTTGGAAAGATCTGGCACCTCTTCCCTGGATTGGGACCCCATCGGCCTCAGTGCACAACCGATTGCTCAAAGGCCTATTCAACAACCTCAGCCTTCGTCAAAACGTTGTCGCGCAAGTCGATCAGGAAGCATCAATGATCGCAATGGTACGTGCTGGAGTCGGTCTTTGCTTATGCCGTGAATCCATTGCTCTGCACGAGCAACAGGCGCATGGGCTCTTCGTTTCCGATACAGTCAAGCTATCAACAAAATTAAGCTTGCTTTGCCTGGCATCGAGAGCAAGTGATCCAATAGTCGAGCTTGTGTTTGAGGCAGCAAAGCGAACTTGGAACCAGTGCTCCTTCGAGTTTCCGTAATCGCTTCCACCTTCTACGCCAGTGATGGCTACCTGCTGCCGTCAAAGCCTCCGCTATTGTCTGCGCTCTGTAGCTCCAGTCTCGCAAACAATGAACAGAGCCGTCAGAGCCCAAGGTATTTCTGCTGAAGTTCGACATTGTCACGGACAGAACTTGAACTGTCTCTGGCAACGATCTTACCTTTTTCCATGATGAACACTTTCGATACAACCTTAACAGCGAAGTCGAAATTTTGCTCGACAAGCACCACACTGATGCCGCGCTCGTCGCAGAGTTGGGTGATGATTTCGCCGATCTGCTCTACGATCGAGGGCTGTATACCCTCTGAAGGTTCATCCAGCAGGATCAGTTTCGGATTTGAGACCAGCGCACGAGCAAGCGCCAGTATCTGTTGCTGGCCGCCGCTAAGTTGGCCACCTGGCTGTTTGCGCTTTTCGGCCAGGATAGGAAACTGCTCATACATCGCCGCAATACCCGCATCGACGTTATCAATGCCAGCGCCATACGCCGAGACCTTGATGTTGTCCTGTACGGATAGCGAGGAAAAGATCATCCGGCCTTGCGGCACGTACGCAATGCCGGCCTTGGCGCGACTGTATGCAGGCAGGTGCGTAATATCCTGACCGTCCAGCCGGATCTCCCCCTCCCGCGAAGCGATGAGGCCGATCATGGTCTTGAGCGCGGTCGTCTTGCCGACGCCATTTCGGCCGAGGAGACCCACCCTCTCTCCCGCGCTGATCTCGAAATCGAAATTACGCACGATCATCGTATTGCCATAGCCCGATTGAAGGCCGCGTACTGTCAGCATAGTTAGGCTCTTCCCAAGTATACGTTCAGGACTTCCGGGTTCTGGCGAATCTCGTCGAGCGTCCCGGTCGCCAGGATTTTACCCTGGTGAAGAACGACGACGGGAGCACCGCTGGCCCGTACGAAATCCATGTCATGCTCGACGACGATAACTGGTATCTTCTCGCCGATGCGTTGGGCGACTGAGACCATGAGCTCCGTTTCTTCTCGCCCCATGCCGGCGGTCGGCTCGTCGAGTAAAAGCACAGTCGGCCGCTGTGACAACGCCATGGCGATATCCAGCCACTGCTGGTTGCCATGAGCAATCGTGTCCGCCCTCTTCTCGGCCATACGCCCATCATAACCCAGCCAGTGCAGCAGGTCTGTTGTAACGGCAGCAGCATCGCGCGGATCACCCGACTTTGCGTAAGCGGCGATCCACAGGTTCTCGCGGACCGTCAGCCTAGGGAACAGGCTCAGCACTTGGGATTTGATCGAAACGCCGTTGCGCGCCCGCCAGCTTGCCGAGGTATGGGTTACCGACTGGCCGCCAATCCTGATGTCACCAATCTGCGCCCTGTACAAACCGACGAGCAGCTTGAATAAAGTGCTCTTACCCGCTCCGTTGGGGCCAAGCAGGCAATGAACGCCGGTGGACGGAAAATCAATCGTCACCTGATCCACAGCGGTGATGCCGCCAAAGCTGATGCCGAGCCCATCCACCGCGACTGTCATGCCCTTCCGGGGAACGACGGATGCGGGCAATTTCTCGATGTTCTTCTTCAGCGAACCATTGGTATCCGACCGCAGATCTTCATCGTCGCCGGCTTCTTCGATCCGGCGCGTCAGCAACGTCTGCCCCCAACTCATGATTGTCGGGACGATACCCAATGGTATCAAAAGAACAACGGCGATGAGGACACCGCCAAGGATCAGCGGCGTGATGGTCGTTCCGGTCGTGGCGATCGCATCAGAAACTGCCTGAATGGCAAATACACCGACAAATGCGCCGATCAGTGACGATCGGCCACCGGCAAATACCCAGACCGCAAGCAGGGTCGCCATCTGCAGGTCAAATACCGTCGGATCGACGAAATTACCCCAGGCGGCATAGAGAGACCCGGCGAGACCCGCGATAGCGGCGCTTATCGAAAAGGTACAGACCTTGTAGAAGGGTACCGGAATTCCCAACAGGTAGGCACGGTTTTCATTTTCGCGGATGGCGCCGACGATCCGCCCAAAACTGCTTTCCCGCACCAGTGCCACGACGAACGCGATAACGACCGCCATCGCGCCGGCAACCGCGAAGAACTCCGCGCCTAAAAGGCTGAGACTCCCTTCCCGCCCAGGAATCCAGACTGTGAGTGACGGAATGCCGGTCATACCGTTGAAGCCCCCAAGGATCGCGTCTCCTACGCGAAACTTGGTATCAGCGGTACCGGTCATCAGAGTGCCGAAAACCAGCGAGACGGCGAGTGTGGCAATTGCAACAAACACGTCAGCTACTCGCCCGTAGAACAGGAAATATCCGAGCAGAATGGCCAGCACGACTGAAGCCAGCACGGCGAATAGAACTGCAGAGACAGTTTCACCGGTAGCGTCGGAAAGATTAATGGCGAATATCCCGTAAGAATAAGCGCCCACGCCAAAGAAGGCGACTTGTGCGAAGCTGAATATGCCGCCATGGCCCCATACCCAGACGAAGCTGATCGCCAGGATGCAAAACACCAGCCATTGGGACCATTGCTGAAGCTGAAACGAGTTGCCGAACAGGCTCACCACGACAACGGCTAAAATGCCGAGTGCAGCTAAACCCCAAGCTTGGTTGCGGCGGTTGTCGCCAATACCAGACATGCGAGTCACAGTATTTTTTTCCATTTGCCGGACACACCTGTCGGTAGAATTCTGATTACAATAATCGCCACGATGAGCACGGCGGCGATGCCGGCGATCGGACCCGCCAATGTGGAAACAAGACGCTCGATCGTTCCAAGAACCACGGACGCTGTCCCGGTTCCGGTAACCACTCCTGCGCCACCGACTACGACCGTCACAAATGCCTGGGTAACGAATGCCGTTCCCATCTTCGCCGTTATGGCGACTGTTGGTGCGAGCAACGCACCTCCCATTCCGGCAAGTGCGCTTCCAAGCACGAAAGTGAAGGTCTTGATCCAAGCTGAGTTGATGCCGAGAGCGGCCGCCATTTCAGGCGACTCGACGGATGCGCGCGCCATCAACCCGATCCTGGATCTCGTAAAAAATATCCAGACCAGGAGAAGTAACCCTCCGGCGGCTCCGATGAGAACAAGTCGATAGGCAGACAATCCATAGGAGCCGATATTCAAAGCTCCAAGCGGTGTTGCAATGCCTTCGGGACTTGAACCCCAAAGAAGCAACGCGACCTGCGTCAGCACAAGGCTGAGCCCGAAAGTGCCGAGAATAGTCGCTTCGTCCTCGCGATAGAGTCGACGGATCAGCAACACTTCAATTGCCATTCCCAGAATGGCTGTACCCAAACTAGCAATGACAATCGCCAGCCACAGCGGAATCCCCATGCGAACGCACGTCAGAGCGAAAAACGCACCCAGCATCATGAACTCGCCGTGCGCAAAATTGATGACCCGCATCATGCCGAATATGATTGCGAGACCCAGCGAGATCAGGATGAGGCTCGCAATGTCCGACGCGATCCCCAGGAACAGTATGGCGATCTGATCCATACCCATCTGCAATTTCTCTCCTGAACGCTCAAGTATCCCAAAAGTTGAGCCAAAGCCGCCTAGAATAACTCATGAGCGGCCTTGGCATCTTCGATAGCGGATCTGAAATAGTTCTGAGTTCAGATCGTATTGTTATTCGGGTGTGAATTGCTTGTTCGTATCGGGCTTCTTGAGCAGGTTGCAAACCTCCATCTCGTAAGCCGGTTTGACCGCTTTTTCCTTGCTCACAACCTTAAATTTCCCGTCGTTCGTCACTTCACCGACGACAATATCCTCGATCGCGTGATGAGTTGCCGGGTCGATGGTCACGACACCAGCCGGACCGTCCACGCTGATACCACCCTGCTCGAACGCCTTGAGGACCTTCTCGCGGTCGGTGCTGCCAGCCTTCTCAGCAGCCTTGGCCCACAGCATGACGCTGTACCAAGAGCCGATGCCGGTCGAGGTGATCGACTTGCCGCCGGCCTCCTTCCACTTCTTCAAGAACTTGGCGTTCTCGGGCGTATCTTCGCTTTCAAGGTAATTGTAGGCGACCGCGATTCCTTGTGACTCCTGGTGAGACAAGATCTTATGCTCATCGCTCAGGCCGAAGACCGTCGACGCAATAGGGACATTCTTGTTCAAACCCGCGGCGGCGAAGTCACGGTAGAAGGCCGCCTGCGTCGTACCGACAGTAAAGCTTAGAACCGCATCGGCCTTCTTTTCCTGAATGTCGTCGATGACCGATTTGAAATTGGAAGATCCGAGCGGGACGAACTGCTCCCCAACCACTTCAGCGCCGGCATCCTTGGCGTACTTCTTGCCCCAGGCAGCCGAAATACGGCCGAAATTGTAGTCAGCACCGACGATATAGATGCGCTTGGAGCCGTACTTCTTGATCAGCCACGGCACCAACGCCGCTGATGTCTGCGAGGGAACCGCGTTGGTGGAGATCATATTGCGATCGCAGACGCCACCTTCATATAGCTCCGGATAAAAGTACAGAATATTGTTCTTGCGAAAGATAGGTCGAATAGCCTCTCTGGACGCGCTGTTAATGCCGGAGATCGTGACCGCAGGCTTGTCGTTTAGCGCGATGCGGTTTGCGTACTGCATATACTTAACCTGGCTGTTTTCAGAGTCATAGAAGTTGAATTCGACCTTCTTGCCCAACACGCCACCCTTGTCGTTCAACTCCTTGATCGCAAGTTTGATAGCGTCGAGCATCGAACGGCCGGAAATGTTCTGCTCTCCGCTGACATCGAACACACCTGAAATAAGAACTTTATCCGAACTCTGGCAAAAAGCCGCTTGTACTCCAAGCGAACTAATGAAGCTGGCCGCCAAAAGATACTTCAGGAACTTCCTCGTCATTTCCAGTCCTCCTCATGTTTGATTGTAGCGTGAGAGAATCAACGGCAAACCCACCCTTTGCCGCATGTCATGTTCAGTTCAGTGTCGGCTGCCGAAGGTGGTAGTTTGTAATCTTCTGAAAGGCGTGCCCGACCCGGAAGAGCGTCCCTTCGTCGAACGGCTTGCCCAGAAGCTGAAGGCCGATTGGAAGATCGTCATCGTCGAAACCAGACGGTATGCTGAGGGCGGGCAAGCCAGTAACAGACGCGATGCCGGTGAAGCGCATGATCGCTTCCAGCGTCGGCCGCACAACACCCGGCTCAAGCTCGATCTCTGCGGTCCCGATGATTGGCGCCGTAAATGGAAGAGTCGGCAACACGAACAGATCGACCTGATCGGCGAACTTTGCCAGGAACCGTTCGCGAAGAATGGTGCGGAACCGTTGCGCTTGGATATAGTGCGAGGCCAGATAAAGCTCGCCCTGCTCGAACATGAAACGGACGTTCTCGCCATATTGATCGGGACACTCCCGCATCCAACGTTGATGGAAGGCGCTGGGTTCGGCACTCTCAATCGTCATCAGAGCCGAGATGTTGGCATCGAGATCCTCAATGGTGGTCTCGACAACCTTGGCGCCGAGCTTCCTGAAGACGTCGAGTGCGTCCAGCGTTGCCTTCAATACAGACGGCTGCAACTGCCTAAAGAAATAGTCTGGAACAACACCTAACCGCAGGCCCGAAATGTCGCGGTCGAGTCCGCTCATGTAGTCACCCACAGGCACGCTGGCCGTACCAGAATCCCGCGCGTCAGAACCGGCAATGACCTGGAGCAGGAGCGCGCAATCCTCGGCTGAGCGAGCCATCGGTCCGCAGGTATCCATGCTCCAAGCCAACGGAATGATACCTCGGTTGCTGACGCGGCCAATCGTCGGGCGTATGCCGGAAATGCCGTTGACACCCGAGGGAAGTCGGATAGAGCCACCGGTGTCGGTGCCTAGCGCGGCCGACACAAGCCTGGCCGCCACTGCGGCGCCCGATCCACCCGATGAGCCCGAGGCTATGCGCTTCAAGTCCCACGGATTACGGACTGCGCCGTAGTGTGGATTTTCAGACGTGGCTCCCCACGCGAACTCATGCATGTTGGTATTGGCCAAGAGATTGGCGCCGGCGGATTTGAGTTTGCGAACGACCTCCGCGTCTTCATCCGCGATTCTGTCCTTGAGAAGTTTGCTGCCCGCCGACGTTGCGCGGCCCGCCAGAGCTATATTGTCTTTGATCGCTATGGGCACACCGTGAAGCGGACCGGTATTGTATCCCGCATTGATCATCGACTCCGAAGCGCCGGCAATCTGCATCGCCTCGTTTCGATGCACGGACACAAAGGCCGCGAGCCGGCTCCCGAACTGCTCCATTCGCGTCAATAGCGAATCCGTCAATTCTACTGGAGAAATCTTCCTTTTTGCGATCAGCCGAGCCGATTCAGCAAGCCCAAGCTCGTGTAACTCTTTCCGAACGCCATCTTCACCAGTGATTGCCATTCTTTATCTTCCTCAGTTTCTCATTGAGCAGGCTCGCCACGCGCGGGCGCATTTCGCCGCTTGCCGGCGGCGTGTTGCAGGGTCGTTTCAGTCTTGCTTGCCTTCGAGCGAAACTTTGGTGTGCGTGTAAGTGACAACCGGCCCGACATGGATAAAATCCACGCCCGTCACCACCTCGTTCAAAACTTCAGCGTCATTCAGAAGTCGACTGAACTCAGCGAAATGCGGCTTCAACCGCTGTTCTGAAAGGTTTAGTCTCGACGCAATTGAAACACTCCGCACATATTTCTCCACGTCTTCTAGACCCTGACTTTTAACTTGCGTCATCAGCTTCTCCTGCTAGTTGCAATGTTAAATATTCTTCGGGAGATTTCGCTTTCTCAGAATTCAAGGCGAGCGAAAGGGAGGCCCTTCCATCCGGCCGTTGCTCCACATTCAATTCAAATGACTATTTTCGACTTTCTTTCGGGCTCGAAATCTTCTTCGGACGCATCGAATTTTTGTCCGACGAAATGCTCGCTATACGCCTCGACACTTTGTCGCGCCTTCATGCTTTCTCGCCGCAGAAGCCGATAGGCTTCATCGTCGTCAACGTCGTGCAGTTTCATGATACGCAAGATAGCCTTCACCACCGCGCGGCGTTGGCGGCGGCGTTGATTCTGCAACTCGATCGACGTTTCCATCCACCGCAGACGCTGGAAAGTGTTCACGCCGAGCACGAGAGCTGAATAGACAGCAGCGCTATGAACCGGTTTACGCAGTATTGCGGTCGCACCCTGCTGGTAGAGGTTCCGAAGGCGGCTCGGAGCCTCAATTCCGACTAAAGCGATGATAGGTACGATCGTCGTTCCGCTTACCGGATTGACCGGCAGTTCGCAGGGGTCAATCAGATCGCAATCTACGAATAGCAGGTCGCGCTCGGGATCCACATGCTCCGCACCGATGGCCGCGCGGTCGCCGCATAGTGGGACATAGGACACCGAGACGCCCAGCTTCAGCAATGTCTGGTCCAACGCATCCAGCACCCGGCCATCGCGTGAGATCACAATCGCGCGCCTGTCGGCAAAATTCAGAATGAAACGGTGCCGTATCATGACACGATTCTCAATGCCGGTCGTTCGTGAGTCTCGGTAGTCGAATTCAGCAAGACCAAATAAGGATCTGGAGCCACCGGGCCAGCGGCCTCGACCAGGACGTCGAACTGAGATGCGCGATTGGAGCGGCCTATCCGCGGCGTCAAACAGGTGTGATGCGTATCGGCATCGATGGAGACGATGCCTTGGGGAGCTAGCATTTTCTGCCCCGCTACTGCACTTCGCGCCGCGAGCGCATCCTCACCGACTTTCTCGAGCGCCTTGGCTAAGAAAAGAGTAGCAATATAGGCGGCTTCCACGTCCGCCGATGGGGGAGGTCCGTCCGGAAATTCCGCTTCGTAAGCGGCGACAAAACGCTGGTTCTCCGGTGAGCGCAGGGAAGCAAAGTAGACGCTTGAACTCAGATGACCGTCGCGACAATCTTCGGCAATCTCGGTCAGATCGGGCTCGGTGAGATTGCAGCAGGCGATCGGGTAACGAGCCGACTGGTCGATACCCCTTGCGCGACACGCCCGTCGGAACTGCTCATAGAATGCGTAAGAAGAACTTCCGATCAGCGCATTGAAGATGAAATCTGGCTGTTCCTTGAAGATCATATCCAATATCTGCGCGAGATCCGTTTCTCCGACCGGCACGTATCGCTCCGCTACGACACGGCCTCCACGCTCGGAAATGCACTCGCGTAGAACTCGGTTGATCTCCCATCCCCAAATGTAGTTGGACCCGACGCAGAACGCGCGCTTGCCGTAGGCGTCGAGGAGATAATCCATCAGTGGCGAAATGTGATGATTCGGCGCCGCCCCTGTATAAATGACGTTGGATGAGCTCTCAAAACCCTCATATCTTGCTGGATGCCATAGCAGCGCATCGTGCTTCTCAAAAATGGGGATGACTTCCTTGCGGCTCGAAGACGTGTAGCAGCCAACCACATGACGCACGCCATCATCGATCATCTGTTTTGCTGCGGCCGAGTAGGCCAGCAGGTCACCGCCAGGATTTCTGTGACGCGGCTCGAGTGTTATCGTTGCAGTCGGATCCGCATTGATCTGGGCACAGGCAAGCAGCGCGCCATTGAGGATCGAGCGCCCGACCGTCCCATAGGTCCCGGTCGTCGATATCAGGATGCCGATAGGGTAGACTGCTCTCCCCACGCCTCTCTCCCTCAAACACGAATAAGCCCGCTAGCACAACAGTGCTACGGGCTATCGATGCCTAAATATTTTATTGGTTCAGATCACATAATATCGGGCTGCGATGCCCCAAGTCAGCTTCTAGATTGGTACAGCAATTTTGAATTGTCAATTTCTTTTTATAACATTCAAAATGACCGTTCGGGCAGTGCTCTTGCGGCGGCAGAGCTCAGAGATATCCTCCTCGCCACGCAACCCTCCAGCACAATACGGATCTTCGCGGGAAGTGAGGCTTCTAAAACCGGTCCGGCGGCCTATTCCATTGCGCGGTCAGGTTGATCTTTGGACGCCGAGCGTCTCCGCCATCCTCACCAGGTCAGCCACCGAACGCGCTTCCATCTTCTTCATCATAATCCCACGATGTATTTTCACCGTCACTTCGCTCACGTCGAGAATACCGGCTATCTGCTTGTTCATCAGGCCCGATGTCACCAGCTTGAACAGCTCGCTCTGTCGCGGCGTCAGAGATTCAAACCGGCCACGCAGCTCGGACAGCCCCTCTTCCACCTTGCGCCGTTCGCGATCTGTGGACAATGCGCGCATGACCGCATCGAGCATGTCCTGATCGCGGAACGGCTTCGTCAGAAAATCAACCGCACCGGCCTTCATTGCCCGCACCGACATGGGAATATCGCCATGACCGGTCATGAATACGATCGGGATCGGCACGCCGTTTCTTGCCAACTGGTCCTGAAATTCGAGACCGCTGAGTCCTGGCAGCCTGATATCCATCACCATGCAGCATGGCATCTCAGGCAGTCTGCTGCTGAGCACCTCGGCCGCCGACCCAAACACCATCACGTCGATATCCATCGATCGAAACAGGTAAGTCAGCGCGACGCGCATGGACTCGTCGTCATCGACGACGATCACCATCTCTCGCGGCTTGGGGTTCTCGCGCGTCATGTTTCACGTATCGCTGGCTGGACTGCCGCCGAAGACGGCAACTCAAATCGAAAAGTAGCACCCGGCCGGCCGGAATTCGGCATTGCCCACAAACGACCGTCATGATCCTCGACGATGGAACGGCAGATCGAGAGACCCATTCCCAATCCGCTTGCCTTGGTGGTGAAGAAGGCGTCGAACAGCCGCTCGGGATCGTCCGGGATCCCCGCCCCACTGTCCTCGATCGTCACGACCACCTGCCCGGTCTCGCCGCGAAACGAGCGCATCACCAATATCCGCGCACGGCCCTGCACATCTTCCATCGCTTCGGCCGCATTGATTATCAGGTTGATAATGACCTGCTGCAGTTGCGTACGATCCGCGACGACCGGCGGTAGATCGCGAAGGTCGCATCGCAGCACCACACCTTTCCCATGTAGTTGCCGGAGCAGCAGCGCTGCGACCTCCTCGATCAAGTCATTCAACTGAACGGGCGCCTTATTGGCGTCCGCCTTCTTCATCATTCCACGAACACGACGGATCACATCGGCCGCACGGTTGCCGTCCTTGACGATCCATTGCACGGCGCCACGAACACTCTCCAGATCCGGCGTGTCGCGATCCAGAAAACGCAGACATGCCTGACCGTTGGCGACGATCGCCGCCAGCGGCTGGTTGACCTCGTGTGCGATCGTCACACTGATCTCGCCCAGCGTCGCCACGCGCGTCGCATGGGCCAACGCAGACTGCGCCGTATACAATGCCTCTTGCGATTTCCGTGCCTCGGTGATGTCCAGCAAGGCTCCAACCACCTCGCTGCGCCCTTCCTCATAGGTCACCTGTCTCGCCAGAACGTGCAAATACTTGAGCGAAGCATCCGGCATCTGAAGGCGAATCTCGTAATCCCAATATTCAGTCCCTTCCATCGCCCGATTGAGCTCGTTCACCATCTTCATCCGATCTTCGGGATGAATGCGCTGGAGAATAAGGTCGGTCGTGAGACTAGAACCGGGATCCAACTGCATGATTTGATAAGTCTGATCCGACCAGAAGTGAGTGTCGGTTTCGATATCCCAGGCGAAACTGCCCGTGCTGCTCAGTCTCTGCGCCTCGGCGAGATAAGTCCGGCTACGTCTCAACGCGCCTTCGGCCTGCTTCCGGTCTTCGATATCCGTGTTGGTGCCGTACCATCCGGAGATTGCTCCGGACTCGTCGCGCAATGGTTCGGATCGGAACAGAAACCATCGATAAACGCCATCGGCGCGACGCATGCGCGCCTCCACCTCGCCCGGAACCTGTGCTTCCAGCATGTCGAGCCAGACCTTCTGCAAATTCGGTGCGTCATCGGGATGGATGACCGACGTCCATTGATGGCCGAGCGCGCGCGCCAGCGGCAACCCGGTATAATCGAGCCAGCGCTTGTTCAGATATTCCGCGAAACCATCCGGCCTTGTGCGCCACGCCAGCGTCGGAATGGAATCCAATGTCAGCCTCAACTCGCGCTCCGCGGCGGCAAGACGCGCTTCGCTTTCCCGCAAGGCATTGTCCGCATGCTTGCGGTCCTCGATATTGAAGCCGATCGAATACCATTTTACGATGCGGCCCTCGCGATCCCGCAACGGCGTCCGTCGGATGCTGAACCACTGATACGACCCGTCCGCGGCACGGATCGGCGCTTCCGCGACGAGCGGTTCGCCGTTCTGCAGCGACATTCGCCATGCTTCGCGCTCGGGATCGTCGGGATGAAACAGCCCTGCCCCCCTCGCGGCAATGACGTCATCGAGCTTCATTCCGGTATAGTCGGTCCATACCTTGTTGACGAAGCTATGCGTCCCGTCGGGATGATAGGTCGATATCATCGCCGGAATGGTGTCGATGGTCAGTTGAAGTTCGCGTTGAACCTCTGCGAATCTCGCCGCATTTGCCCGCATTTCCGATCTGGCTTCTCGCAGAGCACGCTTGGCGCGCCGTTCGGAATCGCACAGCAACGACACCAGAAGCGCTGCGACAGCGAAGAACACAAGCTGCGGCAGATCGCTACGTTGAAATGCCAGCGTGTAGCGCGGCTCGAGAAAAAAGTAGTCGAACGCCAGGATCGTCAATGCCGTTGCAATGATGGCCGGAACAATGCCGCGACTCCACGCCACCAGCATCACCGCGCATGAGAACAGCGATGCCGATGGCGCGATGCCCGAGAGACGATGAAATCCGAATGCCCCAACGACTGTCGCAGCGACTGCCAGCGCGGCGACCGCGCAATCGACAACCAGCTTCGGGATGAGCCTCCGCGAGAGAATGAATGTCATCTGCCGGGTTCCGCTGCCCCCCGCCCCCACATCGACCGGGGGGTGCGGATCTGACAGCAATTGAACGATCTCCATCAATCTTAGCCGTTCGAGATAGTCATGGAAGCCGGATTTTGAAGCCCGGACATCGCGGCCGCCGGTTCAACTATTCTTTGAGGCGGCCTCGACCACTTTGATCTCAACGTCGACATTGCCGCGGATCGCCTTGGAATAGGGACATGTCTCGTGCGCCGCGTCGATCAGTGCCTGCGCCGATTCGCGCGCCATGCCAGGCAAAATCACGTTCAGCCTGGCCTGGAGAAAGTAGCTGCCGTTCAACATGCAAAGATCGACCTCGGCGTCGATTGACGTATCGGGTGGAAGAGCGACCTTCAAGCGATGGGCGGCCAACCCCATCGCGCCATGAAAACAGGCGGACCAGCCGGCGGCAAAAAGCTGCTCCGGATTGGTGCCGACGCCGGTACTGACGGGACTGGCCAGCCGAATATCCAGACGGCCGTCCGAACTGCGCGACATGCCGTTCAGCCGATCACCCATCGTAAGAGTCTTTGCAGTGTAAAGTACGTTACCACTCTCCGTCATCGTGACATCCTTTCTTTGGTAGATTGTTTCGTCGGCAATCAGGGCGCGTAGCGAGTGAAGACGTAATCATGACCCTTCACGCGAGCCTCGTGGCAAGCAAAGCAGGTCTCATGCTGCGCGCGATCGACCGGCTTGCCATTGACGAAGCGGCCAAATCCCCAGCCCCCTGTCGCGGCATATTTCCTGGAATCCTTGACCATGATCTGCACCGTGGTCGCGGCACCGGGAATGGAGGCCGGCTCGAATTCGGGGGACTGCACATGTTTCCAAGCAAGCTTGACGAGGACGGTGCCGTCTGGAAACGGAAGCGTGTTGTCCTCGTACGCCTTGATTGCCGCCGCATTGCCCAGCACCGCACGCAACTCGTTGAGCGGTTCGGCTTCCTGTGCCGGCGCGATCAGTTTCCACTGACGATATCCGGCGGGGATTTTGACGCCGTAAATCGGTGACGCCTCGCCTTCGTCCGCATTCCCGGCCGTTAGCGACCAACCCGTCATGATCGACACACACATTCCGACGGCAAGCAGCGACGCTGAGATCCGGTTCATGTGAATTTATCCAGTCTTGCCGAAACGCATTTACAGGAAGGCGCAGCGGGCAGCGCCCGGATCACAGCGCCGCTACGTCGATGATGGCCGATGCGAAGGCGTATGGCGCTTCCTGCGGCAGATTATGACCGATGCCACCCGTGATCAGCCGATGCAGGTACTTGCCAGAGAACTTCTTGGCGTAAGCACGGCTTTCGAGATGCGGCGCACCATTGGCGTCGCCTTCCAGGGTGATGGTCGGCCCGGAAATCACGGGCGCCGCGGCGAGCTTCTTCTCCAGCTCGTTTATTTCGACTCGCCTTCCACCAGACCAAGACGCCAGCGATAATTGTGAATGCAGATGGCGACCTGATCTGGATTATCGAGGGCCGCAGCACTCCGCTCGAAGATCTCGTTAGGCATCGCTATCTATTCCTCGCTGTCGCCACCGGCCGCTTCATCCAAGCGCCGCTTACCGATACCGGTCGCGCGTCAGGCGCGGCTGACATCGATGATGGCGGAGGCAAACGCCTGCGGCGCTTCCTGCGGCAGGTTGTGGCCGATCCCGCCCTTGATCAGGCGGTGCAAATACTTGCCGGTGAACTTCCTGGCATAAGCGCTGGCGGGTGGATGCGGTGCGCCATTGGCATCGCCCTCAAGCGTAATCGTCGGGACATCGATATTCGGCGCGGCTGCAAGTTTCTGCTCGAGGCCGTCATACTTCGGCTCGCCCTCCGCCAGACCCAAACGCCAGCGATAGTTGTGGATCGAAATGGCGACGTGATCCGGATTGTCGAGCGAGACCACGCTTCGATCGAACGTCGCATCGCTGAACTGCCACTTGGGTGACGCGAGCTTCCAGATCAATTTGGCGAAGTCGCGCCGGTACTTGTCATAGCCCGCGCGGCCACGCTCGGTGGCGAAGTAATACTGATACCACCATTGCAATTCAGCCTGCGGCGGCAATGGCGCCTTGTTGGCGGCCTGACTGCCGATCAAATATCCACTGACCGACACCAGCGCCTTGCAACGCTTCGGCCACAGCGCGGCGACGATCGCCGCGGTTCGCGCCCCCCAGTCAAAGCCGCCGATCGTGGCCTGTTCGATCTTGAGGGCATCCATCAGATCGATCACGTCAAGGCCCAATACGGCCTGCTGCCCGTTGCGCACGGCCTCGGCAGATCGGAAGCGCGTGGTGCCATAGCCGCGCAGGTGCGGAACGATGACACGGAAGCCTTTCGCCGCCAAGATCGGAGCAACTTCGGCGAACGAATGAATGTCGTATGGCCAGCCGTGCAGAAGAATGACCATCGGGCCGGCAGCAGGACCGACCTCGACATAGCCAACACTAAGGGCACCGGCGTCGATCTGCTTAACCGGCCCAAATCCGCCTGCCTGCGTTGCCCGCCGTGGCTCGGCCTTGGCTTGCGCCTGGCCAATCAAGCCGAATTGCGTCATCGCAAATGTTGCCGTGGCGGCGCCGAGAAAAAAGCGGCGCTCCTTGCTGATGTCATCGATCATCACATGCTCTCCGGATGTTGACGGTGGTTCAAACTGTTTACGCGAGCGCTCGACACCGACGCTCGTTGGCCGACGTACCTTGTCGCGGTTTTCTCCTGCGGAAAATCGTCCGCGCGCACACCGGACTACGACCAAGGTGTTAGTGCCCGACCGGAGTCGCAGATGGCGGCAACAGCGCGCGTGTTGGATCAGGGAGAGATAGACAGGCGCGTCCGCATGGGATGCGGCGCAAGAGCAAGGAGACCAATATGAGTGTCGGTGCATCAGACCAGCGGCGCGTGGCCATACCGCCTACGCGGCAACCAAGGCGGCGTTGCGCTCCTATGCGCGCACCTGGGCAGCGGAATTCAAGGATCGAGGCATTCGCGTCAACGTGCTCAACCCCGGCGTCACAGACACCCCGATACTCGACTCTCGGTCGGCGACACGCGAGGAACTGATGAACATGTACCAGAGCATGGTCCCAATCGGTCGGCTCGCCCGAGCTGAGGAGATGGCCAGCGCGGCGCTCTTTCTCGCGTCCGACCAGAGTTCCTACGTGACGGCACAGATCTGATGAGCGACGGCGGGATCGGCCAGGTCTGAGAACTGAGGATCGCCATCAATGAGACGTCGGAAACGCCACGCTATCCGCATCCGCATCGGCTCGCTCGGCCTTGAGCCGCGATGCCGGGTTGTCATCGCGGACATAGACCCAGATCCGGCCGGTGCCCGTCTTGCCCTTGGCCAGGACCGGCACAGTGGTATCGTCGCCGTGCAATCGCTCGGCGCTCAGCACATGGGCCTCCAGGCGTTGGTACAACGGCATCAGAAATGGCGGCTCGATCAGCGATCACTTCGCTTTGGTCCAACGGACAAACCGAAGGCCAGATCACGCGCCTCAAGCTCGTCAGACGGCAGATGTACGGTCGAGCCAAGATCGATTTGGTTCAAGCCAGATCAATTGGTGCAGAATAATCGAGATGCACCACGATTGCGTCAGATACGCGATATCGCCAGGCGCGCTCCTAGGAGACACTTCTATCGCGTCAACAGCAAGTCGGTCATACGTTTCTCGACATGCTCTGCAAACTGTTGTTCGTCTGAGTTCACGCAGCCTAGTAGCTTTTGCCGTATCTGATCTTCTCCGAGAGGCAACTCTCGGTGGCCTCTCGCGAAGCGGACGGGGCCGCTTTCGGCCACAGTTCCATCTTGCAGCTCCAACTGCAATTCGTCCGCGTAGGCAAACGTCGGTTCGAAGGGGCAGGACGTGCGAACCGTCTGCGTCCTCACAAGCCTCATGACGGATCGAACCCTCGGATCCTCTAGAGCCGATTGCGAAACTTCCCGGATGCCGAGGCGCCCGTATACAAGCGCTGAAGCCAGAGCGAACTCCATGCTGAAGCGCGCTTCGCCGACGTTCCGCGGCTGGTGATGGCGCAATACGGCAGCATTTGTCTCGCTGATTGTAACTGTCAGGGTCGCTACGTCTTCGGGCTTCACCCCAAACTTGGCACGCAGATCCAACATCGCGTCGATTCCGCGGTGGGCGGCGTAGCACACCGGGTACTGCTTGACGCCAGGTCTGCGATCCAGCGCGGCGCGCTCAAAGAAGGCTGGAATGATCGACTTTACATCCGCCTGTTCGCTGCCGCAGAGCGCAAGCAACAGTCCAGCTTTTCCATCAAGCGAGTCTTCCGAGGCCGTGACACCAGCTTCTCCGAGATCCGCTGCCACGATAGCGCTCTCCGCTGCCCGACCGGCGTGCAAAGGCTTGGTCATCGAACCGAAATTGGACACCACGCCACCAGCGAAGCTGGCGGCGATGCCGATGACGTTAACGAATGCCGACTCGTTCAGTCCGCGCAACGCGGCCAGCGCGCCCGCCGCTGCAACAACGCCGAACACTGAAGTAGGATGCCAACCGTGTTCATGGAGCGAGGTTCGCATTCGACGGTCGAGCTCGGCCCAGATGGCGTAACCCTTTGCATAGGCCTGGACCACCGGCTCACCACTAATGCCTCGAGACTCGCAGTCTGCGAGCAGAGCCGGCACAATTACCACGCTAGGGTGTCCGGCGAGTCCGACATCATCGAAGTCGAGCGCGTGACCGGATACCCCGTTTAACAGGGCTGCCGTGGCTGGGCGAATTTTTGCGTCCCCAAAGAAGACCGAAGCTGATTTGACGTTGGCGGAACTCCCCTCAAGTTTGCAGTGGCTGACCAGTTGCGTCACTGTTTCATTACGGCCGGCCAGAATGCATGCAGCAGTATCGATCAGCGCCGTCCGAACAATTGATTGCAATGTCATTAGTTCGTCGGCCGTGAGCGCGCTGCACCAGTCCGAACTGCATCGAATCGCGAACTGTCGAGCAAGAGAAGGCGCCGAGAGGACGGGACTCATGGTTTGGTCTTCATTAAGTGTCATACAACTGTAAAGCCACCATCGACGACGATCGTCTGTCCCGTTATGAACGCAGACGACTCGGAAGCCAGCAGCACAAAGACTCCCGCCAGGTCTTCGGGCTGACACAGCCGGCCGACGGGCGTTCCCTCGATCAATGGCCGATAGACCTCTTGCTGACTCGCCATAAGGTCTCGATTGAGACCTGTGATGACAGCCGTCGGAGCCACGGCATTGACCGTCACCCCGTACGCTCCGAGTTCAACTGCGAAGCTCTGGGTCATGTTGGAAACGGCCGCTTTGGTCGCGGCGTAAGGTGCTCTATTGGGAACCGAGATTCGAGCGAGAGCCGAGGACAGGTTGATAATCCGGCCATAGCGCTTGCGGCGCATCACCGCCGCACAGGCGCGCGTCGGAAGAAACGTGCCAATGACATTGACCTCGAAGAGGTCCCGCCAGTCCGCGACCGTAGAATCCTCCAACGACTTGCCTGCGATCCGACCAGCTCCGTTCAGAAGGATATCAACGCCACCGAAAACCCTTACCGCAGACTCAACGAGGGCGCTGACTTCTTCTTCTTGCGTGACATCCGCCCGCTGGATCTCCACGACCCCCCCGGCCATGCGGGCTTCTTCTGCCAGTGCGCGGAGGCTTTGCTCGTCTCGATCAACAAGCATGACTTGGGCACCCTCGCGTACAAAAGCCAACACTGCTTCGCGAGCCAGCCCTCCCACTGCGCCCGTGACGATCGCAGTGCGCCCAGATAGGACGTCCGAGGTTCGACGATTAAGCGGGATCGTCATTTGCGAACCAGAAGTGGAGAGCCGGTCGCCAACTCGGGTGGACTGACCACCACTGGCTTGCCGCCTTGCCATTGAACCAGCAATACCCGGGCCCCTTCGCGTAGGCCGTTCTCAGCAAATCGAACTCCTCCGGGGTATGCCATTGCTGCAGGGCCATCCATCAGATTCATCTTGTGCATCTGCTCCGCGATCATCGTACGATCGACTGTGCCCGCTAGCTCGACCGCGTCTTTGAGAATCCACATGTCGCCATAGCCGCAGATCGGGTCCTGAGACATAAAAGGCTCCTTACTCCTGGCAATGAACTTGCTGGCGAGTTGCTCCTGTCCTTTCGTCACCCAGTTCGGTATGCTGAAGAAAAGTCCATCAAGCAGTCCCGGATTGATGTTTTGACCGAGCTCCGGCGACCCGAGATGACCTCCGCCACCCCACATCACCAGCTTGGTGTTGATCTTGAACTCCGCCATCTTCTCCATGACAAGTTTCATGTCAGGGACGTTCGACGTCAGCAGGATCGCGAGGTCGGCGGCGGCCGACCTGACCCGGCGCACGATGGCCGTCGCGTCCGACAGCGGAGGCGAGTAGGTCTCGTTGGCGACGAGATCAAGTCCGTTAGCCTTCAAGATCGTGTCGGCCAACGGTTTCGCAAAGCTCTGTGAAGCGGGAGTGTTGTCTGCGACGATAGCGACTTTCCCGATGGCCGAAGCTCCGGACTTTTTTAGTACGCCAAGTAGGCCGGGAATGGATTCAGCCGAGATACGCGAACCCGTCGGCGACGTCTGAAAAACGTACCGATAACCGCGGGCGGTGATCGGGTCGGCGTATGACAGCGTGAGCCATGGCAATCGTTCGCGCTCCGTCACTTCCGTAACGGCCAACGTAAACGAACTCAGCCAGGCACCGGTGCCACCGATCAGACGGGGCTCCTGGGATATCAGACGTTGAATGGCCGACTTCGCTTTTTCCGGCGAGTCACCGGCATCGGCGGAAACCAACTTTACCTTCGCCCCATTCAAAGCCCGGATGCCGCCGGCAGCATTGATCTCCTCGACGGCCATCTCCGCTCCGGCCAGAAGCAGCTGACCACCCCGGGCCCAAGGTCCCGACAGCGGTGCCACCACCGCGAAGCTGACATCTGACACATTGGCCGCCCCGACCGGACCCGCGACACCGGCCGCGAGTGTTCCAAGGACGAACGAACGACGGGTTGTTGCACTCGAGCTCAGATTTGCATTCATCAATCGTCTCATTTGCTGGTTGGAAACGTTGCCCTGCCGAGTGTCATTGCCCAAGATAGAGGGCCTTGATCCTCGGTGATTCAATCAAGTCTTTTCGCGAGCCTGCGAGAGCGACGCGCCCGCTCTGCAAAACCAGACCCGAATCGCATGATTCCAGCGCCTCTACCGCACGCTGCTCCGCCAGTAGTACCGTCAGCGTTCCTTGAGCACGTAACGATTGGATGCGCTCGAAGATGTCGTCGACGATCGCCGGAGCCAACCCCATGGACGGTTCGTCGAGAAGTAACACCGAAGGGTCGCTCGCCAGCCCCCTGGCTATCGCTAACATCTGCTGCTGTCCTCCGGACAGCAGACCGGCCGCGCGGTCTCTGAGACCTTTCAGCGCTGGAAAGAGGTCATAGCTTCGCTCGATGGCTTCTCGCCGCCGTGATGCATCGGGCTGGATCTGACTACCGACCTCGATGTTCTCCGAGACGCTCATCGATCCGAACACGAGGCGCCCTTCGGGCACGTGTGCGATCCCCATGCGAGCACGCCGATGCGGCGCGACATCGCGCAGATCGGCTCCTCTCAAAAGGACGCGACCTGATGTCACCGGGGCCACACCGGAGATAGCAGCAAACAAAGAGCTCTTGCCGGCACCGTTCGGACCGATGATGGCAAGCATCGCGCCCTCCTCGACCCCGAAGCTGACCGCTTCGACGGCGACGAGTCCGCCATATGCAACCGTGATCGATTCGACTTCAAGCAGCATGGAGCATCCACTTCTTGCCGAGGTACGACTCGATCACTTCCGGCATCTGCAGAACCAGATCCGGTTGGCCGTTCGCGATGACCCTTCCATGATCGAGGACAGTCAATTCATCGACGATCGACGCAACGACATGCATCGTGTGCTCGATTATCAAGATTGTGACGCCCGACGCAGCGATACCCTTGATCGCAGCAACCACGCGCGGGAGATCCTCCCGCCCCAACCCGGCCAGAGTTTCGTCCAACATCAGGAGAGACGGTCGACCCGCCAGTGCCCGTGCGATTTCCATGAGACGCAATTGCAGTACGCTCGCAGACGAAGCCAACTGGTCAGCTTCAGCTTCACTCAGCCCAGCCAACCCGAGTGCATGCTCGGTCAGGTCTCGAGCATCGTCATCCGAACGGGTTTGAGTTAATGCGCCGACACGAACATTGTCCCGGACGCTCAGGCGTCGAAACGCTCTAGGGGTTTGGAACGTGCGACCGACACCACGCGCGCACAATACTTCCGGGGCATTCCCGGTTGCGTCGATGCCGTCAAGGATGACGCTGCCTTTATCCGGCCGAACAAAGCCGTTAATCAGATTGAAAGCCGTCGTTTTCCCGGCCCCGTTGGGCCCTATCAGGCCGTGAATAGCCCCTTTTCTGACGGTAATGTTGAAATCAGCCACCGCCACCACGCCGCCGAAAGCCCGACCAAGGCCTTTGACATCCAGGATCACACGGTCGTCGTTCCCGGGAGGCGCCTCCGCCTCGGATCGACTGACAGGCTCGTCCTCACCGCGCGTCGAGCATTCGGGAGACTCCCCTACCTTTTTGCGCT